>Ga0074045_10001985_pt1 | contig 19327 bp, 18 predicted proteins | sample BogForMeECP23OM2_FD_94442 | JGI IMG/M metagenome (GOLD analysis project Ga0074045, IMG submission 94442) | Bog forest soil microbial communities from Calvert Island, British Columbia, Canada - Bog Forest MetaG ECP23OM2 | ecosystem: Environmental > Terrestrial > Soil > Wetlands ...
CCGTACGCGGAAGTCTTCGATGTTGAAGACCGTATGCACTGCTATCTTGATGGGTATTCTAGAAGGAAGGAGAAGGAGCTCGCGTCATCGCTGTTGAAGCGCTCGAAGGACCCGCGTATCGGATTGCGCTATCTCCACGGGCATGATGAGGCATTCATATACGGTCGGCTCTGCCCGGCATTCGCATTCGGCCCTGTCGTCTTCGGGGATTTCTCAGCATCTGGCCAGAACATGCCTGTCGCGCATCTCGAGACTTCCCTCAGGTTTTTAAGGAAAACGTTAGGTTATTCATAGCAGTGTTCTCGTTGGAATATGTACGTCATATGTCGAATCACATAGCTTTAAATATAAGGTACTGTGTAATAATATTTAGATAGACTGGTTCTATTGAACGAACTATCGTAGTAAAAATCGGATTTAACGACTATTTAGTTGCCGAATTGTTTGACGATAATAGTTCATAGGGCTTGTTTATCATAGTTCGGACGGAAAATCCGTCCGGCGAAGTAAAAAAGGTGAAATTAAATGGCATATGAAGGCGGAGACAGGCCCATGTTCGATGCGGTCTGCTCTAAGTGTGGTCAGCCCTGCCAGGTTCCTTTCAAACCAACGGAAGGAAGACCTGTGTATTGCAGAAACTGCTACAAACCGAAACCGAGATTCTGAGAGTTACGCTCCCGAATCTGCTAAGTCTTAAATTGTTTTTGTTTTTTTACTGAAGTTCCCTCATTCTATTGATCCAATCCCCTCTAGTGGTATCCATACCTATTCTCTCAAAGCTATCAAATCTCTGGGCATATGATTTCTCTAACCCGTATGAGCCGGTTCAGGCCTAGCCAGCTGACTCGTATTTCCTGACGTACCATACCTTGACTATCTGGGTCAGGATGACATAGCAGATCAACGTCGCCAGCAGGAACGGCCAGAACATGAGGGGCAATGCAGTGAATCCGAACACTTTAGCGAACGGAGAGAATGGAAGCCATATCCCGATGATGCAGACTATGACCGTCGAAAGCAAGAGCTGTAGGCTGGCTCTGCTTTCTATGAACGGTATCTTCTTAGTGCGGATGACGTGGATGATCAGGGACTGCGTCAATAGCGATTCCACGAACCACGCGCTCTGGAACAGCGCCAGCTTCATGGGGTCCGGCGACGGTGACCCGAAGCTCCACACCCCGAAGAAGAAGATCATCACGCCCCAGGTCGTGTAATCGAATATCGAGCTGATTGGGCCTATGAAAAATATGAAATTCGTTATCTCCTTGAAATCCCACTTGCGCGGCTTGGCCAACCATTCCTTGTCGACATTGTCCGTGGGTATGGCGATCTGGGACATATCATAGAGGAGATTGTTGGCGAGTATCTGTATCGGGAGCATGGGAAGGAACGGGAACAGCAGGCTCGCTCCGACCACGCTGAACATATTGCCGAAATTGGAGCTGGCGGCCATCCTCGCGTACTTGATGATATTGGCGAAGACCCGTCTCCCCTCGATTATCCCGTCTTCCAGAACCAGCAGGCTTTTTTCGAGGAGTATTATATCGGAGGATTCCCTAGCTATGTCCGTTGCGGTGTCGACGGAGATCCCGACATCCGCCGCTTTGAGGGCCGGAGCGTCATTGATCCCATCGCCCAGGAATCCAACGACGTGTTTGTTCTTCTGTAATGCCTTGATTATCCTCTCTTTATGGATAGGGGACAATTTCGCGAAGATAGTGTTGTTTTCGACAGCTATGGCGAGGGCGTCGTCCTTCATGTTCTCGATATCGCTCCCCAGAAGAGTGCCTTTTGTCGGCAGATTTATGTCCCTCGCGATCTTGTTCGTGACGAGCTCGCTATCCCCGGTGAGGACCTTGACCTCTATCCCCTGCTCTTTCAGGCTGACTATCGCGTTCCGCGCTGACTCCTTGGGCGGATCCAGGAAGGCTATGAATCCCAGCAGCGTGAGGTCATCCTCATCATTCACAGAATAGACATCCTGTTTTTCCGAGGTCTCTTTATACGCTATCGCTATGACCCTGAATCCATCATTGTTGAGGTTCTTGACCAATATCCTAAGCTGCTCCAGATCCTTCTTGCTAGGGACGAAAATCCGATTATCGCAGTCGGTTCTCTTGCAGATTTTGAGGATCTCTTCCACCGCACCCTTGCAGATGAGCACCCTGCGTTTGCCGTTCTCATCTACTACGACGGACATCCTTCTCCTGCGGAAATCCCAAGGGATCTCATCTATCTTCTTGTATCCCTTCGCTGTAGGGCCGATCTTTTCCTTTTCGCCATAATCGATCACTGACATATCCATTATGTTCTTGAGGCCGGTCTGATAGAAACTATTCACATAGGCGTAGAGCAGTACCTCGTGGTTGTCATGCCCATGGATGTCTATATGCTTCTCGAGTATCACCTTGCCTTGGGTCAATGTGCCTGTCTTATCAGTGCATAGCACATTGATCGCGCCGAAATTCTGTATCGAGCTCAGCTTCTTGATTATTACCTTCTTCTTCGACATGTTGGTGGCGCCGTTGGCAAGATTCACGGTCACTATCATCGGGAGCATCTCGGGTGTGAGCCCGACAGCTATTGAAATGGCGAAAAGGAAGGCCTCGAAAGGATTCCCCTTCCCTATGGCGTTGATGAGGAAAACCAGCGGGACCATCACGAGCATGAACTTTATCATGAGTTCCGTGAATCCCTTTATCCCCCGGTCGAATTCCGTGGTCCCCTGGTCGCTTCCGACCCGTTGCGCTATGGCTCCGAAATAAGTGTTTGTCCCGGTGAGCAAGGCGACCGCGGTCGCGGTTCCGCTCTCCACGTTCGTTCCCATGAAACACAGGTTCTGGAGCTCGAACGGGCTTTTGGCCTCTTTAATCAGTTTCATGGCGTGCTTCTCAGACGCTATCGATTCACCGGTAAGGGCCGCCTGGTTCACGAACAGGTCTTTCGATTCGATGAGGCGGACATCGGCCGGGACCAGGTCCCCAGCGGAGAGGATTATTATGTCGCCTGGAACGACATGGGCCAGTGGGATCTCCCTCCGTTTCCCATCCCTGATCACGGTGGTCGTGATCCGGACCATGGCTTTGAGCCGCTCGACCGCCTCATCCGCCCTCAGCTCTGGTATGAACCTGAGTACTATCGCGATGACGAGCATGAAGATGATGATGGCTGCCGAAGCCGGATCTCCCGTGAGAATGGATATCGCAGCCAGCAGCACGAGCAGATAATTGAGCGGATTCTTGCAGGCTTCGATCAACTTCTCGAGCTTGGTCTTCTTCTTATGCTGGACAGGGACGTTCTCGCCGTATTTTATCAACCTGCTTCTCGCCTCTGAATTCGTGAGCCCGGTCATGCGGCTATCTGTCTTTTTAACGATGTCTTTTGCATCGCTCTCGGAGGCATCTATGATGTTTTTTGTGATCTGTATGTATCCTTTGTACTCTGGCTGGACCCTCTTTTTCGGCCCGCTGAAAAATCCTCTAATCGAATCCAAGAGTTCCATCTATGTCCAGCTCTTTTTAGCGTTTTAAGGCGGGTTTATCATATATTATCTTCAGGATGATTAGCGTGATTACCATCATTGTTTCTATGATATTGAAGATAAAAAGCGGCCATATCCGATTCATTCCGGTGTATATGAAATAAAAGATCAATCCTACGAGGAAAATGGCTGTCCATACATAAGAGATGTCTTTCGCGGATTTGGTCTGCCATGTCTTGATGATCTGCGGTGTCAATGCTAGCGCGACCAGAAACCCCGCAACATATCCGACGGCTTCCAAGACCATATCGTCTAATATCCGTTATCAGTTAAATAATCTTCTGGAACCGCTAATCGCCTTGACTTCTGAGGCAGGGTCTGCTCTATAGGCAAAGCGACCTCGACGAGATAGAGATTATAAATATACGCTGTGGATAGAATCTGGACTGACATACTCAGGCAGATGCGATGGATGCCGCTGGCATTCATCTGATAAGTGGATTATTTCATCTTGATTCTAATGGATAAGACTAAGAATAAAAAAAAATGAAAAAGTGAGTAAATGAAATTTGAAGAACTGGGCCTCAATGATAAAACTTTGGCCGCCCTCCAGAAGATTGGTTACCTGGAGCCGACCGAAGTGCAGCAGAAGACGATACCAGCGTTGATCGCAGGGAATAACCTGCTCGTACGGAGCCAGACCGGGACCGGGAAGACGGCCGCGTTCGGCATCGGCCTCATAGAGCGCATCATCGCAGGGAAATCGAAGAAAGCGCTCGTGCTTACCCCGACCAGGGAACTCGCCGTCCAGGTATGCACTGAGATCCGGAACATCGGCCAGCTGAGCGGTCTCAAGGTGCACGTTGTATACGGAGGGCAGAGCCTCGAGCGCCAGGTGCAGGAGATGCATGGCGGAGTGGACATACTCGTCGCGACGCCAGGCCGCCTATTGGACCTTGGCAGGCGCGGAGCCGTGCGCATCGGAGAGTTCGACATGATCGTCCTGGACGAGGCGGACCTCATGCTCGACATGGGTTTCATAGACGAAGTGGGCGAGGTGCTCGATCAGCTCCCTGAGCAGCGCCTTTCGGTCCTCCTCTCGGCGACATTGGAACCCGAAATCCTCGCGATAGCCAATAAATACGTGAAGAATCCCAAGATCATCGAGATCGGCCAGAAGGAAGTGGCCGAGACCGTAGTGGAAGAGTATGTGGAAGCGACCGACAGGGAGAAGTTCAGCTACTTAGTGAATATCCTCCGTGCGCATGCCCACATGAAGATACTTGTGTTCCGAGAGACGAAGATGGGATCGGACCGTCTTCAGCAGCGGCTTTGGGAACGCGGTTTCAAGGCAGGGGTGCTGCAAGGTGATATGAGCCAGTCCAAGCGCAACTCGGTTCTCGAGGCATTCAAGGCGGGATCGATAAGCATCCTGGTGGCGACAAATGTAGCTGCCAGAGGGCTCCACATAGAGGATCTGGGCCTCGTCATCAATTACGATAAGGCGCAGACCGAAGAGATACACCTCCACCGCGTAGGGCGCACAGGAAGGATGAGCACCGAAGGCAAGGCGATAACGTTCGTCACGAGGCCAGAATCACGCGCAGAGCGCATGAGCTCGGATCACCCTGATTTCGCATGGATGAAGCAGGGCGGGCTCGATTCCTACCGCGCTGGCGCTGATAGATTCCAGCGAAGGGGTCCGCCGCCTGGCCGTTTCCAGAGAGGTCCGCCCCGCCCATCGCGGGGACCGAACGAATACGGAAGCGGCATCGAGCAGAGGCCTCGGTCCGGAGACCGCGGCCCGCCGAGGCGCGAATACCAGGGACCCCGTCCGGAACGGCGTGAAGGGTTCGTTCAAAGGGAAAAACCACCCAGCGCCGAAGGCAATCCGGGCGCTGCAAGCACGGCACCGGAGGAAAGAAGGGAAAGCCGTCCGCACCGTGAGTATCAATATCACGAGAATCGTTCCGAGCCGACCGGCCAGCACTTCGAAAGGAATCGCAGCGCTCCCAGCCACCGTTACATGCCTCACGAGATGGATGCCCCGAAAGAGGCACCGAGAGATCAACGCACGGACAGCGGACCATACGAGCATAAGCGCAGGCGGATGAGGCCGTTCTCGCACCACAGCCGCTAAATCCTTCCCAAGGCCATTATCTCTTCGACGCTTTTCGCTTTTGCTATCGTGTTCCTCATCGCGCACGCTCCTGGGACGCCGGTGAGGATATTCAGGGCTTTGAGCCGTATATCCTGGAGCCTGACATCTCCGAGGTACTTCTTCGAAAAGGCCATATACTCCTCCAGAAGCCCGAACCTCCCGTCCACCCCTTCCGGCTCCTTGTCCTGGAAGCACATCGGGTTCCCCATGGCGGCCCGGCCTATCATGTAGCCGTCGCAATAGCCCTCCTCCACCAGCCTCTCGCCTTCGGACGCTTTCTTGATATCGCCATTCCCGACTATCGGCACGTCAGATCCATTCTTCACGCTCCTTATGAGTCCCCAATCAGCCTTCCCCGAGTATCCTTGCTTCGGGGTCCTTCCGTGCAGGATGATGAAATCGGCTCCGGCCTTTCCGATACGCTTGCAGAGGGCGAGTGTGGAATCCTCATCGTCCTTGACCCTCATCTTGACGCTGAGGAGCACCTTGGAGGGTGAATTCTGCTTCATCTCTTCCAGGGACCTGATGATTATATCCGGTGAAGCCAGCAGAGCGCTCCCGCCTCCGCTTTCCATGGTATGGGCCGAAGGGCAGCCGCAATTCAGATTCAGATAAGAGAGTTCCCTGTTGTCGCATATCTCCTTAGCCGCGATACCGAGCGCTGCAGGATCCTTGCCCACCAATTGCACGCCGACGTTCCTCTCGTCTTGATGGGTATCCACCATGGCTATCTTCTTCCTCTCTCGCGTGAGGGTGTATGCGCTGACGAGCGGCACGCAGCACGATCCCGCCCCGTATCTCTGGCACATCATCCTGAAAGGGAGGTTGGTGTAGCTGTCGATAGGAGCCAAGAAAGAGCGGAGATCCATATGGATAGGATATGATGAATCTAAAATAAAAGGCCTAATGGCAGACGATTTCGGGTCCATACCTGCAGAAATCGGTTCTTTTCATGTCCGCTTCGATCCACCTGCGATCCAATTCCTGGAAAAGAGGCCCTATGGATAAAACATCCACATTGAGCGGCTCTTTCCCGATGGCTTTCAATCCCCTGCCTAGCTCACCCATCACGCCACCCACCCGGCGTACCATCTTTATCGATCTCTCCATTTCTCCCACCTCTTCTCAAATAGTAATCACATATGAAATATATATAGGTTATGTTAAAAATTATGTGAATTTTCACAATAAAAGTAAGAATATATTGTAATATTTGTTGTAAATTGGCATACATACATGAAATTCCATCTTAATACTATTTGTCATTGTAGGGATATGTGTATTTGGCCGTCTTCATCGACATTAAAAATTATTCGAGCCAACTCAAGTGCATGGAAGAGAGATTATCATTCAAGGGCACCTCCGGAGACGAGACGGCAGCGATCCTCTCCAAGCCGCGCGATCCGAACGGCAAAGGCGTCATCCTGCTGCATTGCTTCCTCTGCACGAAGCATCACCGGATAATGCGGGCCTTGTCGGATTCCCTTCTCGAGCGCGGGTTCACCACATTCCGCTTCGATTTCTACGGGAACGGCGAAAGCGGCGGACGGATAGAGGAATCCACCTATTCCAAGATGATAACCCAGGTCAAGGATTCCGTCTCGTTCCTGGAGGACCGCGGTGGCATGGAGTGGGTCGGACTGGCTGGCCATAGCATGGGAGCGATGCTCGCATTGCTTTCAGCCCATGAGGACAAACGCATCGGATCCGTGGCTTTCATCTCCGGCAGTTCGCAGGCCGCCAGGGTCCGCGAAGTATTCCCCGAGGAGTCCATCACCCAGGCGGAGGGGCAGGGTGAATCCCACGCATTCGTCTACGGGAGGGATATCAGGCTCAAGCGGGAGTTCCTGCTCGATATAGAGCGCTACAATGTCGGCCATGCCATCGCTATGCTAGGAAGGCCAATCCTGATCGTGCACGGGAGCAAGGACGAGGTGATACCTCCGTTCCATGCCCGCCAGCTCTACAACTGGGCGCACGAGCCGAAAACGCTCGAGATGATAGTCGACGCCGACCACCTGTTCAGGGAGGAATCCCATCTGCGCGCGCTCAAGGGGACCGTGGGCGATTGGTTCTCCCGCAACCTGTGAGGCGCCGAAAAGGTTAAATTATATGGCGCGGTTCTATCAAGGGGGGAACCCACAACCTATACCAAGGTGAGAGACATGGAAGAACCATCAGACAAACGCATGGAGACACCCGAGATGCCAGAGTCCGAAGCGCCGGAAGCGGTTGAAGCAAGCCCTGCCCGAGTTCATAGGGCCGGTGACAACACTGTCTTCGTAGGCAAGAAAGGCACCATGGGCTATGTGCTCGCAGTGGTGACGCAATTCAACAACGGTGCGAACGAGGTCACTGTCAAGGCGAGAGGGAAGCTGATCTCGAGGGCAGTGGATGTCGTGGAGATCGTCCGCCACAGGTTCATGCCGAACGCATTGGTCAAGGCGATCAACATCTCGACAGAGGAGCTGGCATCCGAGGACGGCTCGATGAACAAGGTATCTTCTATCGAAATTAAGATTCAGAAGTGAAACATGGCAGGGATACTCGACACCAAAGGCGTCGCGTTAATGATATTCTTCGGCGCCGTCCTGTTATTTTATGGGGGCATTAGCTACCTCGCCCTAATGCTCATCTTCTTCCTGCTCGCTATGGCAGCCACGAAGTACGAATATGAGATAAAAAAAGAGATGGGGCTCTATGAGCACCAGCGTGGCTGGGAGAACGTGCTATCCAACGGCTTGCTCCCGGCGATCCTGACTGTGATAAGTCCGATACTAGGTCCAGTGCCTTTCATCGCTTCTATAGCGGCAGTTACCGCAGACAAGTTCGCCTCGGAGATCGGCGTGCTCAATCCCGGCGATCCTATTTCCCTTTTCACGTTCAAGGCAGTCAAGCCCGGGACGAGCGGAGCCATGAGCGTTCTCGGGACTGTGGGCTCTTTGGCAGGTTCTGCGGCGATAGGCTTCTGCGGGATGTTCGTCTTCGGGCTGAACCCCACGCAGGCGCTCATCATCACGATAGCAGGTTTCCTCGGCTGCGTGGCCGACACGATGTTCGGCGTGCTGGAAGAGCGCGGCATAGGAACGAAAGGCACCACTAACTTCATATGCTCCCTGGTGGGCGCATTGATAGCCTTTTATCTGATACGATGAAATAATGTATGTGATATTATGAAGACATTCATACTCGCAGGCGGAGAGGGGACGAGGCTCAGGCCGTATACCAATTACACGCCGAAGCCGATGCTGATGCTCGGAGGGAAGCCGATACTCCAATACGTGATAGAGAACCTGCGCCGCTCCGGGCTGAAGGACCTGATCATCACCGCAGGCTACAAGGCGAATCAGATAGAGGCCTATTTCGGCGACGGGTCCAGATTCGGCGTGAAGATCGACTATTCGCTCGAGAAGGAGAAGCTCAACACGGCCGGCTCCATCCTCCCGTTCAAGGGGAAGGTCAAGGAGACGTTCGCAGTGGTGATGGGCGACCATCTCACCAACATCGACCTGGCGGATATGCTCAAATCGCACAAGAAGAGCGGTGCCATAGCCACGGTCGCGCTTTTCAGGAAGAAGAGCCCGCTCGAATACGGCGTGGCGACCATCGAAGGCGGGAGGATCTCCGGATTCGCGGAGAAACCACTGATCGAGCACAACTTCAACACCGCGATCTACATCTTCGAGCCGGAGATATTCGACTACATAAAAGGCAAAGAGGATTTCGCCAAAGATGTTTTCCCGAGGCTGCTCGAGGCCAAGAAACCGATAAACGCGTACGTCTTCGAAGGCGTATGGTTCGACATCGGCAGGGTGAGCGATTACGAGCGGTTCGTGGAAATGTTCAGCGTCATTAGATTGCTGCAGGATCTGAAATGATTATATCCTCAGATACAGCGCCATCACTATCGCGGCAATGACGCACTCAGCGGCCACGAAGAAAAGAACCAGGTTCGGCTCGGTGATGCCGTCGAACGCCTTCATCACTACGTGCACGAGCCCCTTCACCTTCCCATCCTTAGGATAGAGCTTCCCGTTCCTCATGTCTTGGTGGGTGTGCGGGAACCTGTTGATAGCCTTGACCACGAAATCGAGGAAGTACGGTATCATGAGTATGATGCCTGCGCTCTCGATGTTCCCCACTATGACCGAAGTCGCGATGGCGACCCCTATAGTGAGTGTCCCGACGTCTCCAGGGAAAATTTTGGCCGGGAAGACGTTGAAGTATAAGAATGCGAGCAGCGCGCCGAGCATGGATACGGTGATGATGGCCATCTCGGCCGAGCCGTGCGAGATGGCGATTGCAGCCAGCGTCGCGAAGATCACGGCCCCCATCCCGGCTTCCAGCCCGTTGAATCCAGCGAGCATGTTGGTGAGGTTGGAGCACACCGCTATCGCGAGCGGGATCAAGCACACGATGTAGACTATCCCCAGGTCCACCACTCCGATGAAAGGGAGGTCCATCGTTGTGCTTCCGGCGGCGTGCACCGCGATCAGTGGTATGGCCGCGAAAAGCGGCAATACTGCCTTGAGCCATTGCGGGATGTTCAGTAAGTCGTCGGTTATTCCTATGAACGCTATCGTGTGTATGGTTATCAGCGCTCCGAGAACATATATGAGATTGAACTGGAACCCCATGAACGTGCCCAGGAATATGGCGAGCAGGATGCCCGCGCTCAGGCCCGCTACGATGGATAGGCCTCCCATCTCAGGGACCTCTGGATTGCCCGCCTTGTTCTCATCCTTGCCGGTTATGCCTGCCATGGTGAGGCGCCTCACAAGCACCTTGGCCAGCACGAACGTAGCTATGAACGCGAGGATCCCGCAAGCGGCGTAGAATAAGAGGGTATCCATGGGAATCATTTCCTTATCTTGGCCAGTACCTCTTTCGCGAAGTCTATATTGAAATTCTTCTCTTTCGCGAGTATCTCGGCGACTTTCTCAGCTTCTTCGGGTGTGGCTCCAGCATACGTGGCGATGCTCCTGGCATGGAGCTTCATGTGCCCCTGCTGTATCCCGACCGTGGAAAGGGCGGTGAGCGCGGCCATATTGTTCGCGAGACCCACGCATGCCATGCACATCGCCAGCTCCTTGGAGCTTTTCACGCCCATTATCTTGAGCGCTATCCTAGCCGTCGGGCTTCCGTTGACCGCCGGCCCGACCATCGCCACCGCGAGAGGCAGCTCTATCGAGCCCACGAGATCCCCGTCCCTGTTCTTATGGAATTCGGTCAATGGATGGTATCCGCCTATGGCAGCGTACGAATGCGCCCCAGCTTCAACCGAGCGCCAGTCGTTCCCTGTCGCGAGCGCCACGGCATCGATCCCGTTCATTATGCCTTTGTTATGTGTGGAGCACCGGTAAGAGTCCGCCTTCGCGAACGCATAAGCGTCGAGCACGCCTTCTATGGCTTCCTCCCCGATGATGTCCCTCTTCCACACCGCGCTCGCCCTCGCCTTGCGTTCTGTCGCGAGATTGCTCACTATCCTGAGCCTCGCCCTGGCCCCTTTCCCGCAGATCCTCTCTACAATCGGGGCCACCCCTTCAAGCGTGGTGTTCACCATGTTCGCGCCCTGCGCGTCCCCTACCGCGATATAGAAGTCGAGGATCACCATATCCCCTCGCTCGGTCTTGATGGTCTTGGCCCGAAAATCCCGCGCTCCGCACCCATATCTCTCGTGCGGCTTCATGAATCCTATTGCAGCCAGCATGATCTCCTTCTTGTTTTGCGAGATGCGGCTAAGCGCGGATTTGGCATCATGGATCCCGACGATCTGCATCTGCCCGATCATTATCGGCTCGTCGGCATCAGCCTTGAACCCTTCGGGAAGCGTCTGCTTCGCCGACTTGCATGCGGCGGCGATGACCGATGCCTCCTCGACCGCCATGGGTATGAGGAACTCCCGTCCGTTTATCAAGAAATTCGTGGCAAGGCCGAGTGGGAGATGGATGGCCCCGAACACGTTCTCCACCATCTTGTCGGCGTGTTCCATGCTGAGCGCGCCGGTATCGATCAGCGTTTTCGCCTCATCGTCGCTGAGATTGGCCGCTGCCTTCACTTTCGCCAGCCTCTCTTCGAAGCTGAGTTTGTAAAATCCTGAGAAATCCATATGCATTACCTGTATCCGCTCTCCAGCTTATCCAGCGCCGTGGCGATGTTCGAGAACGCATCGTCCGCCTTCTTGGTGTAGAATCCTCTGAACGTCTCCTTGAGGCTCTTGGACTCGCCATCGCCGATATAATACCTGCCTTTCCTCCTGGTGAGGACCCCGAGGTTCTTAAGCCTCAGGAGGTGGTAGTACACGGCCTTCTCGTTCTGCTTCTCCTTGGTCAGCTCCTCCACCCTGGCGATGATGTCCTTGGTGGTCGGCGCCTCGTTCTTAGCGTGGAACTCGAATATGGCCTCGAGTATGTCCAGCAGCAGCTTCCTGCTCTCGTTCGGCATGATGAGCCCCAGCGAGAGGGCGATCCATCGTATGAGAGATTTGCGCGCGAGCAGCACGTCGTCAGGCAGCGCGAGATCGCGAATCGTCAGCTCTGAACGTATCAGCCTGGACTCCGGAATCATGAACTGATTTTCAAGTGAAAGGTTATAATAATGACTTGTGGAAAGCGGGTGTGGTGTTCGACGTGGTAAATCTCTCATTGCGCTGCCATCCAGAAGTCCTTTTCGGATATTCCTCGTCTCATGTCGAACTGATCATGCGGGTGGAGAACACCACGGGTCATCCGCTATGGGCCGAAGCGGATGTGAGCGTCCCGGAGAACATCTCGCTCGCGCCCGGAGCCCCTCTGAAGAAAGGCCGCGTCCGCGTCGGGATAGTGGGAAAGAAGGAATTCCTGGAGAAATCGGTTCGGGTGTACAGCACGACGCTCGCCAGCCCGCAGATATACCGGTGCAATGTCGTGCTCTACGTCTTCAACAAGGACGGCGTGATAGACACCCGGCTCGAGAGGCCGGTCGATATCCGCTGCGAAGTGAAGAAAGAGGCGAGCCTCTAGCCAATCTTTATCAGTCCGTCGGCCAAGAGGTGCGAGAAGTATCCTATTGCCCCAGCGATCGCAGCGAGCGGTCCTGCCAGCAAATACAACAGGATTGCGAAGACCAGGCATGCGACGAGCGTGTGCGTTATCCCGCGATGGCGCGGCTTGAATAAAGTGAAAAGCACGAAATAAGCGCCCAGCACGACCAGGAACGTGACCGCCATTGCCACGGGGTTCGGCAAGCAGATCCCCCCTCCGCATGCCGAGCTATATGCAATCCAGGCCGCCAAAACCACCGCAGTGGCATCGGCTATCTTCCGGCCTTTGCTGGATTCATGGTCCAGATCCGGAGCGAGCGCGCACAACGCACCCAATGCCGAGAGGTAAGCGAGCTGGATGATGTCCCGGACGGAGAGCAGGAAGTAAAGCGCGAGAAGGACGAGTATGGCTCCTATCAAGGCATGGGAACGCCAGTTCATAGGGATAAAAAGGTAGAAAAAGAATAAAAAATGAAAGTCAGCTGCCTACCGAATAGGAAACCGAAACGGATGTGCTCATCTCCAACGTCCCTGGGGAAAGCTGGGTGGATGGCGCAGCCGCTCCGGAAGTGGCCATATCCGATTTCATGAGCACCGGCGACGGGTAGTAATAGTTGTCCTCGCTTGCCGAGAGCACCTTGCCGAGCGATACGCCGAGGCCGTCAGCTATGTTCTGCGCCTTGGTCTTCGCGTCCGCGGATGCCTCCTCCAGCAACGCGTTCTCCACCGCATCCCTGGTCTCGGGCTTTAATGTGAACGAGGTCGAGTCAACGAAAGTCTCGTTGACGCCGGATGCAGACGCAGCGTCTATGACCGATCCGCCCAAATCCAGCTGCGTGATGTCCACGGTGAATGTCTGCGTGGTGCTGTACCCGGTCAGATTGGAGTTCCAGACGCAGTTGTTGCCGCTCGGTGGGCATGCGTAATCGCTGCTATACACAGGATCGACGCTGTACGAGGTAGTCTGTATGTCGCTGTCGTTGATGCCGAGAGCCTTGAGCTTTCCGGTCAAAATGTCGCTCACCCTGGCGTTCTCCTGCTGCGACGATTGCGCATTATCCGATTGCGTCTGGACCCTGATCGCTATCTCAAGCAGATCCGGAGCGACATCCTTCGTCGCTGTGGCGGAGACCCCTATCGAATTCTCTTGCGGCGTGCTAGAGACATAGACATTGGGTGCACTGCTGGTCACGTTGACATTCGGAGAGAAATCCGCTTTCGAGAGCAGAAACGCCCCTCCCATAAGACCTACAGCTAATAGGAGGGCTGCGATGACCATCATCATCCCCCTGCCTCTCCTGCCCTGATAGTATCGTTCATCTTTTTCATCATCTTTCATGGTTTCACCTTTCAATAAACGTATGAAAACGGATTACTCAGCTTGTATTTAAACCTCGCTTTGTTTGTTGCGGTATAAACCGAAACAGCAATGGCCCCCCCTAAGGATTGTTTTATAATGACTATTATACCATAATATTACTGATATAATCACAAGAATAATCTTCAAAGAGTGATTCCCATGCCTACCAGATTCGGTCGCAAAGGCGATGAAACCCCGATCCCAAATATCTCCAGCATTCGCGAAATCCTTTCCGCCAGGGAACACTTTGCAAGGAAGCTGGCAAAAGACATAGATCTCTTCAAATCTGGTAAATGGCCCCACAAAGACCGGCCTGACGTGCATTTCGCCCGCTGGTACGGTTTCGAACCGGATACGGAGACCCTGGGGGTGGCCAGCATCGTGAAGCCGCCGGTGTTGACCCCCGGCTCGACTCTCCACCGTGAATTCAGGCATCTCTATGAATTCGGCACTGAACTCCTCAGCGGGAAAGGCGAGATCGCGGGAAGCGCCCTGCCTTCCCGCGTGGAAGTCACAAGTAACATCTGCTCCGTGCTCCTGAACGACGACGCCTCCCAATTCGTCTTCCGCTTCGCCCAAAAGGAACCGATCAGGCTCAGCAACCTGATGGATTCCGGCATCGAGTTCAATCAGATGCCTGGCTGGATGCATTCACAGACCGACCCGACCATGGGCGTCGACGGCCCTTCTGCATTGAACGTATACAAAGCCGCAGCGAGGATAGCGATGCTCTCGAAAACCCTCGAACCAGACAATCCCTCTTTGGATCCCGTCTCCAGGATAATATTCGAGGGGATGCGGGGCGCCTCCGGGTTCCCTTCAAACGCCATGGTCGCGGTCTTCAAGAACGGTTCCGAGAATGCGGTCAGTCATCTGTGCCCGTGGAATATCAGGGAAAAAAGGCTCTCATTCCTATTGACAGAGTTCAGCTGCGAGCTTCGCAAGGCGATTGAGGACAATGGCGGATTCATGGCCGCCTCGGCGATACCCGGGAAAGAGAAACTGGCCATCATCGCTTTCGGGAATATCGATCTGCAGGCCTGCGTGGATGCGGCGGCCGTCGCCTCAGCTGATAAGCTGAAGACCACCCTGTCGTCTTCCGACAAGGGCAGGAAGCTCGACCAGCTGACGGTCGATTATCTGGTCCCGTATTTCATTGATCCCAGATTTGAATCCAGGACGATCGATATGGACGCACTGGTGAGTGCATCCCCGCATCTGAAGGGCGGCGAATCGTCCGATAAAGTGTCGTTCGACCCAGTGCCGATAGTCAAGCTGGTCCGTGATGCCATAAACTCTTGCAGGGATGCGATAATCGGGCATCGCCATAAAGGCAGATGGGCCGATCCGAGCGCTATCCTGAAGGATTTCATGACTCAGAGCGAGGAACGTTATTTCAACTCCAGAGAGCGCATCTCGCAGGTCAACTCCAGCGGCAAGCTGCGCAACAAGACCGAGGTCTTCCTCCATGTGGAGCCCTACTTCCAGGTCAACTGCAACGAGAGGGAAGCCTTGATGGCCGCGGCCAGGGAGAAGAGCGAATGGGTTTTCCTCGCAGAGTACGGCAGGGTTCCTTTCGAGGCGCTGTCCCTTACCCATGGCCAAGGGCAGATGGACGAGTTGAGGTTCGCTCTCGTTAGGTCCTTCCAGGATAACATCGGGCTTGTGGATTCCATTTTCTCAAAGAGCGGGTTTTTCGTGCTCTATCGGGATATAGAGACATTGGATAAGTCCCTCTCCGCCGTGTCATCTAAGCTGGATTCCCTGAGCTACCGGGGGCTCGAGCTCTCGCTCGTCATCTCCAGGTTCAGGTCCATAAACCCGGAGCGATGGGGTTCCGACATGGCCCTGATGTCGAATGCCACAAAGCTGGCCTTGCTGGCCCCCCACGCATTCAAGGTGTGGGGCTGGAAGGATAAGGATCGCAGGAGGGTGATGGAAGTCGCTCCGATCGGGTTAGACTTCTCGCAGACAGCGGGCCGCGGCAGTTCCTTTGCCCTTACCGCCGCACGCATGTCGGCTTACGCGTTCCGGGAAGCCCGGGCCAAAGGGAATTCCGTGATCTGGCGCGCGGGCCATGTGCAGCCTATTGTCGATGCAGAAACCAGCCTGATACTGAGCCGTCTCAGATTGGTCTATAATATCGATCCTGTGCGCGTGCTCACATCCATCCCTTCGAACCATGATCCCCTGGAGACCATGGCCTTGGTGAGGGAGACCATCAGGCGCAGCAGCCTCAGCATTGTCGGAGATGAGCAGGATGCCCAGCTTGAGCAGCGGCTCAAGCGATTAGAGGAATTCCTGATAGACGTGGCCAAGAAGATAATCGTCTGATCCGCCCGTTCTGGAAAGACGCGCTGGTAAGCCGGAAATGAGAGATATCGAAAATAAGATAGAACTCTGGCCCCTTCCAACTCAGAGCGCCGCAACAGCCACGTCATGAACCGGTTCTTCTTGAGGGCGGTTCTGTTGGTGCTGCATAGAGAACGATGCGACATACCTGCCCGTCACTGTCATGGGCGTCTTGGAAGCCCTGAACTCATCCCCGATGAATCGAACCATCCTTTCGGGCAGGTGGATAGTATCCGGGTTCTGGATATCCAGGGGGTTATCTCTTACGTCTACCTTCTTGAAACCGGCGCGGATAGCGAGGCTGTACACATAAAAGTGATCCGCATCTATGGGGTTGAGCTTTCTGGTTGCGTTCTGCTGCTCGTTGCTAAGCATCCTGAAAGACCTCACGAATTCCGCTCTCTGTTTGCCGTTGAGTGTGTTTGCGAAAACCTCGAAATTCCCCATTATGCTTTCCACAGCCGGTGTCTTGGACACTGGCATCTGCGCATGCCCTAAAATGGGCGTATGGGTCCCTTTTCTCATGTAATGCATGATGTTATTATGCCTCCAAGCGCTTATAAATATGCGTGTCAGGTTGTAGTATCTTGAGATGAATGACCCATCCTATGGATTTTCTTTTATGCTGGCAAACAGCTGAGCTAGGTAACCATCTACCGAGCTTGGTCCTTTAAAATCAGACGGTTTCAGGACATCCTTTCCTGTGAATATAAATCCGAGTATTTCGACTGTTGGCTCATTAGAGGTCAAACGATTGGATCCTGACCCTGTTAGTCCTTCGGTCTGGCCTTTCCTGACTTTAAAGACAGCGGGTCCTTTGGACTCTGGTGAGCGTCCTCCGTTTATCACTGCAAGATTGGCATTCATAAGATTCACCTTATACGTGATATTATATTATTTGACACAAACAGTATTTAAATATATGCCAAAATCCTTTTATTACCACATGTGAATAGTAGCATCTAGGCGGAATAAGAAAAAGCTAGATACAATTCAATTTGCTTCAGCGTATGCTGCCGCTTTGGCCTTCTTCTCCTTGTCGAGCTTCCTTTTGATGGTCTTCAGGGACACGAACGAGTCGCGTTCCATCTCTTCAAGGCGGAAGATGATATCATCCTTCTGGTCCTCGAGTTTGGGGATGAGCACGAATTCCAAGGCATTCACGCGCCTCTTCGTCTTCTCGATCTCCAGGATGAGCCTCTTCATGGCCGTTTCGGTCTCGGCGAGCTTTATCGTCATCTGCAGGATGTCGTTGAAATCCTCCACGGCAGAATCTATCTTCGCGCTCGTGCCCGGGACCGAATAGGTCGGGAGCGAGAGGAAATGCGTGCTCTCCATCTCGGCGGTGATGTTGGGTATCTTCACGCCCATGACGTTCCTGACCTCCACGTCCAGGTCTATCTTCTTATGGAGGTCCAGGGAAACCTTGGTCATCTCCTGGATGCTGTGGTACGTCTCGGCCATGGCCAGCGAGCGGTATCCGTGCGCGACCTTCTTCGCGAGCTGTCCGCGCAGGTCCTGCGCCTTCTTCAGGATCTTGAAGAACTCGAGGATGAGGGCATCCCGCTTCTGCTTGAGGAGCTTGTGCCCCTTTAAGGCTAGCGCGATGCGCTCCTTGGTCTTGATGAGCTCCATCCTCGTCGGATTCACATCTGATGCCATGATGATCCTCTTCTTTGAAAATCATTTAGCCGGGGCCACTGCGGCCTCCGGTTTCCTCTTCAGGTACTTAGCGATGTACTCCCTCTTCACCCTCTTGAGCTCGTCTTCGGGCAATATCGAGAGCAGGTCCCATCCGATCTCCAGGGTCTTCTCTATGTCCCTGTTCTCGTAGTATCCCTGCTGCGTGAATCTCTTCTCGAACTCATCGGCGAATTTCAGGTATTTCCGGTCTGTCGCCGAAAGCGCCTCTTCACCGACCACCGCGCTCAGGCTCCTCAGGTCCCTGCCGTTGGCATAGCCCGCGTAGAGCTGGTCCGAAACACCCTTGTGGTCTTCCCTCGTCTTGCCGGCTCCGATACCGGAATTCATCAGCCTTGAAAGCGAAGGGAGCGGATCCACCGGAGGATAGATGTTCTTCCTGTGCAAATCACGGGAAAGCAGGATCTGCCCTTCCGTGATGTACCCTGTGAGGTCCGGAATCGGGTGCGTCTTGTCGTCTCCCGGCATCGTGAGCACGGGTATCTGCGTGACCGACCCTTTCGAGCCTTTCACCCTGCCTGCCCTCTCGTATATGGTGGAGAGGTCCGTGTACATGTAACCCGGATAACCTCTGCGGCCAGGAACTTCCTGCCTCGCCGAGGAAATCTCACGCAAGGCTTCGCAGTAATTCGTCATGTCCGTGATGAGCACCAGGACGTGCATCCCCTGCTCGTAAGCGAGGTATTCTGCAGTGGTCAATGCCAGCCTCGGAGTGATTATACGCTCGACAGACGGGTCGTCGGCCAGGTTCAGGAAGAGCACCGCGTTCTCCAGCGCTCCGGTCTTCTCGAAGTCGCGGATGAAGAAAGACGATTCTTCGTGGGTGATGCCGATGGCCGCGAAAACGACAGCGAACTTCTCTTCCGTCCCGCGCACCTTGGCCTGCCTCGCGATCTGGGCAGTGAGCTGGTTGTGCGGAAGCCCTGCGCCCGAGAAAATGGGCAGCTTCTGGCCGCGCACAAGCGTGTTCATGCAATCTATGGTCGAGACCCCCGTCTGGATGAACTCATTGGGCATCTCGCGCGAGAACGGGTTTATCGGCAGTCCGGTGATATCCACCTTCTCCTTCGGGATTATCTTGGGCCCCTTGTCCCTCGGTTCGCCGAGGCCTGTGAACACCCTGCCGAGCATGTCCGTGCTCAGGCCGAGCCTCATGGTCTCCCCGAGGAACCTGACAGATGTCTGCGAAGTGCTGATGCCTGCCGTGGCACCGAATACCTGCACGACCGCGACTCCGCGCCCTACATCGAG
>Ga0074045_10001988_pt1 | contig 19320 bp, 18 predicted proteins | sample BogForMeECP23OM2_FD_94442 | JGI IMG/M metagenome (GOLD analysis project Ga0074045, IMG submission 94442) | Bog forest soil microbial communities from Calvert Island, British Columbia, Canada - Bog Forest MetaG ECP23OM2 | ecosystem: Environmental > Terrestrial > Soil > Wetlands ...
AAGAGCCGCATGCAGGAATGCTGCACGTGCGGATCCGTGCGGGGGGCGTTGGGTAACCAACGTCCCTACCGCGACGCATGGACGATAACCGGACTTACCATCCACTTGGCGTGCGGCAAGATAACCTGAGACACAGCACTATGTGACAGCCGTCACATACGATTTGAGAGACGTGAGCACAGATGGTCCATGGTGCGGAGTGTCTACGTGAGCGTGTCATCGGCTAGAGTTCTCGTGGTCGATGATTTCGAGCCATTTCGACAATTCATCTGTGCGGAGCTGGGGAAAAGACCGGATTTGCAGGTTGTAGGCGAGGCCTCCGACGGATTAAAAGCGGTTTATAAAGCAGCAGAATTGAAGCCGGATTTGATTTTACTGGACATCGCCCTCCCAACGCTTAATGGTTTCGAAGCCGCTCGACAAATCCGCAAACATGCCCCGGAATCTAAAATAATTTTCTTGAGTCAGGAGTCGTCTGCTGACGTTATCCAAGAAGCTCTCAGCTTGGGAGCGTGTGGTTACGTAGTGAAAGTAAAAGCCGGAGGCGAGCTGCTCGCTGCAGTGGAAACTGTCATCTCTGGAAAGAAGTTTTTCAGGCCTCTGCCGTAACTCCTGGTTAAACGGCGAAATCGGTAAGGTCAAGTACTGGGAACCAAGTTACGGATTTCCGGACAAATCGGGACCTGAGAGGAGAAACCATCACGAATCGTTGTGTTACGATTCACTGACGCTGGTCGCAAAATTCAGTTCCGCCTCTGAGGAAGCAAAGAATGGACAAGAAGGATAAAGATATTGTCTTGTTCTCCTGTGCAACCTTCGATGAGAAAGTTCCGCAAGTCCTCGCCCTTACGCCCTCAATAAACGGCATACCGTTGCCCCAGTCAGTCTCCGAATTCGAGAGAGCGAGACATTACGAGCCAGCTGGTGGATATGGCGGGATAGTTCCCAAGCATTTCAACTACGGGCCGCTAGAAAAATACTTCTTGGGAGAGTACGACGAATGCAACTACTTCAAACAACTCAGTGCTGCGTATATTTTGGGTTGTGAGTGCGGGGAGGTTGGATGTTGGCCGCTCCAATGTCGCATTCAAGCTGAAGGAAACGAAGTTGTCTGGGACCAATTTAGGCAACCGCACCGAGGCGTTCGAGACTATTCGGAGTTTGGGCCTTTCATTTTTGATGGCACACAGTATAGAAATGCACTTTCCAAGCTGGTGGCTGAAATGTCTTCCAGCACTTGACCCATATAGGTTCTGGTACGAACTTTACCGGTAAGCTGACAAATCAGGCACTGACTTGCCCGCGGAAAGGCAAGACTGTTAACGCTCTCAATACTTTCGGCGTCGGGAACTAGCTCAAGTTTTTTGCCGTGATATAAAAAGGACATGCTTCTTTCTCTTTTGTTGGCGCAAGCTGTCCTCTCCTTGCTATTTGCGATTCCAGTTGTCCAAACGCCAGCGCAAAGCACGCCAGCGACTTCCGAGACGCGGCGGATTCATATCAATCAAGATCACTTGTGTTGCATCGATATGCATTTCGTCGAGCCGGTTTACCCGCGAGAAGCTCGCCTCGCTCACATCGAAGGACAGGTTAAACTATCGTTGTTGGTAGCGGAGAATGGAACCATCACTGACTTGCAAGTGATCTCCGGCGATCCATTGCTTTTGGACGCTACACTGAAGGCGGTCCACCAGTGGCATTTCGGCCAGATATTGGCGAGAGTAGTAGGCCCCAACGTCCAACCGGGTGGAATACGAGATTCCAATCACCTTTACCTTCACTATCGAAGAACCAACGAAGCCCGCCTATTTGTATCTCACCGATAGCACGATCATTCGTGCCGACGAGGTCCGCGAATATACCAGCGGAATCGAATACAAGGTGGGCCATCGGATCTACCACATATCTCCCGACGCGGTTAAGTTTATCGGTCATTGTAGTCTGTCTGATCCTCACCACAATTGTGTCCCTGGAGGCGGACCAAACTTTAACATCAGGGCTATTCCTCTTCTGCCTGCTCACAAGCAAACTCCTTCCGTCCCACAATAACCGGGTTACTGGAAACTTGAAGGACTGGACTGGACTTTTCCGATTAGCGGACATCCGAGCGCTATTCACAATTCGCATTCATTATCCAACTGTTCCGGCTTATCACGAGACGGCTCACGAATAAAAAGACCACGCGTCTATATATACGAAGATGCTCGTAGTATAGTCTGTCGGCGCTATCTCAATGGGGGGTTATGCGTTCGTTGCGTTTGAAACAAATCCCTGTTCTTGTTCTTTGTCTGACAGCGGTTGTACCACAACGAGTCGTTGCACCTCCGCCTATGAATGCGGCCACAGAAGCGGAACTCGCCCGTGGCATACCCTTGCTTATGGAGAAGCGCGGAGTGCCGGGGCTATCCATCGCCGTGATTCGGGAAGGCGAGACCGTGTGGCTAGGCAACTTCGGCGTGCAGAGTGAAACGACGAAAAGGCCCGTGACCAAGGACACGCGGTTCAATGTGGGTTCCTTGAGCAAGCCAGTCTTCGCTTATGGCGTCCTCAAGTTAGTGGACGCGGGCAAGCTTCGTCTGGATGAACCGCTAGCGCCCTATGTGCCAAAGGAGTTTACGCAGGGCGATGCCCGATTCAAGCAGATCACCGCTCGCTTTGTGCTCAGTCACCGCACCGGTTTTCCTAACTGGCCGGGTGATGGCCAGCCACTCACTATCCACTTCAATCCGGGAGAAAGGTTCAGCTATTCCGGGGTCGGTATGGTGTTTCTGCAGCTTGCCGTAGAGAAAATCACAGGCAAACCTCTCAGTCAGTACATGCAGGAGGCTGTGTTGGGGCCCTTGGGAATGAAGAACAGTAGCTATGTTTGGGAGCCAGCCTTCGAGAACAATATAGCCGCTGGGCACAAGACAAACGGGACGCCGGTCGACGTGCCAAAAGCTGAACAAGCCAACGCTGCCTCAAGCCTTGTGAAGACCGCGCAAGACTATGCAATTTTCCTAGGCGCTATATTGAACGACAGAGGATTAGAGCCTTCCACCATTCGAGAAATGGAGACGCCAGAAATTGCAGTCGATCCAAACTGCATCAACTGTGTCGAGGTATCGTCGTCGGGCAAGCTTTCGACCACAATGTTTTGGGGACTTGGATTTGGCATCGAGAAAACCGGCGAGGTCATATCACTGTGGCATTGGGGCGACTATGACACCTTTAAGGCGTATTTCACGATCCAGCCTGCTACAAAATCGGGAGTCGTTTACCTAACCAACAGTCAGAATGGCCTTTCGATCGGTCCCAAGATTTTGGCGGAGACGTTGGGTGGCGAACAACCGGCTTTCGAGTGGCTCAATTCCAAAAATTAGCGCAAGACATCTCCGGTGAACGAAGTCAGTGCTTGATTAACGTTAGCGCTTTACCGGATGCGCGTTCTGGGTGTGGAGTGGACGGAGGCATGGAGTTCTGCGCGCGTCCGGTAAAGCCGTTTGGACGTGGCCGCCCGTGGTTGCGGTGGGCGCGGGCCCTATGCAAATTCAATTGTGGGGAAGAACGGTATTAAGCGGTGCCGAGACTGTGCCGCAGACCACGACACATGACAAGTTGCGCGCAGAAAGTGACTCGAGCCACAAAGTGTCGCGAAAACCGTGGGTGAAGAAGCACGAAGAATGGATCGATCGGGCGACATTGGCACAGCAGTACGGAGCGCTCCGAAGAACGCGGAGTTTTCCAGTTGGAGAGAGCAACGCCCAGCCGTGGTGGAGAACGAAGTTGAATTTCGGCAGCGCTGAGCCTTTCGAATGACCTTCATCAGTCCACCGCATTTAGGGCAGTGCCAAGAATCGGGGAAGTCTTCGGTGGAAGAGGCGCGTTGTTCGTCTTGCGGCTGTTGTGCCGAACCCAACAACTGAAAGCAGAGAGGCAGGAGCAAAGTACTGGGGCGAAGGCTCGGCAATCGGGAGTCCATTTATAAATCTATTGGTTGTGCAGCGTGCAGCAAATGTGATAAACGTCACAATCTGTTGCGAAACGGTCCTGCCAACCGGATCACTAAAGAATTGACCGATCCAGCCCGAATAAAAAGTCTAGGAGACCTGAGGGAGAAACGAAATGCTGAAAAGGAATTTGCAGCTCTCGCGATTCGTTCAATTCGGCGCAGTGTTTTTTATGCTTTTGTCGGCGGCGGCGAGCACACAAGCTCAGCAGGTCACGGGTACGCCGGGTTCGCCCGACGCCACCACTACGGTCGACAGCCGCTACCTCCCAATGCCGCCGCAAAAATTTGAAGGTGAGATTAGCCTCAACGCCGATCAGTCGAAAATTGCCTGGCCGGCGCGTATTGTCCCACCGAAGGGCGCGCCGAATATCTTGCTGATCCTAACCGACGACGTCGGCTTCGGCGCGCCGTCCACCTTTGGCGGCCTAATTCCAACGCCCGCGATGGACCGCATCGCCAACAACGGGCTGCGCTACACCAATTTCCACTCCACCTCGCTGTGCTCGCCGAGCCGGGCCGCGCTGATTACCGGGCGCAACCATCATTCGGTTGGGTTCGGTGTGATCTCCGAGATTGCGACCGGCTTCCCCGGTTACAACAGCGTGATCGGCAGGGATAGCGCCACGATTGGCCGCATCCTGCTCGAAAACGGGTACAAGACGGCGTGGGAGGGCAAGAATCACAACACGCCGGTTTATCAGACAAGCACCGCGGGTCCGTTCGACCAGTGGCCCACGGGCATGGGCTTCTCGCACTTTTACGGTTTCATGGGCGGCGACGCAGACCAGTGGGCGCCGGGCAATTTGTTTCGAGATACCACGCATATTGAGCCCTACATCGGGAATCCGCATTGGAACCTGATCACGGCGATGGCGGATGACGCCATTCAATGGATGAATGAGCTCAACGACGTTAATCCGGATATGCCATTCCTGTTGTACTACGCCCCGGGCGGCACGCACTCGCCGCACCATCCGACGCCGGAGTGGGTCAAAAAAATCAGTGATATGCATCTGTTCGATAAGGGCTGGAACTCCGTTCGCGACCAGATCTTCGCCAACCAAAAGCGGCTCGGCGTGATTCCACAGGACGCCAAGATGACACCCTGGCCGAAGGAAATGATTAAGGAGTGGGCCCAGCTTACGCCTGTCGAGCAGAAGCTCTTCATCCGCCAGGCCGACGTATATGGTGCGTATCTCGCCTACACAGATCACGAGATCGGCCGCGTCATCCAGGAGGTTGAGAACGAGGGCAAACTCGACAACACGCTAATCATCTACATCAGCGGGGACAATGGTTCTTCGGCCGAAGGCACGCCCACCGGCACATTCAACGAAATCACTGCGTTCAATGGCGTCGAGTTGACGGCCGAACAGCTGATGCCGTTCTACGACGCATGGGGTACCGCGCAGACCTATCCCCACTATTCGATCGGGTGGGCTTGGGCGTTTGACACACCGTACAAGTGGACGAAGCAGATCCCATCGTACTTCGGCGGGACGAAACAGGGCATGGCGATCTCCTGGCCGGCTAAAATCACGGACAAAGGCGGCATACGCTGGCAGTTTCACCACTTCATCGACATCGCGCCGACGCTGCTAGAAGTGACCGGCATTCAGGCACCCGTCATGGTCGATGGTATCGCGCAAAAGCCGATTGAGGGTGTGAGCATGGCCTACACGTTCGACAAGGCCAACGCTAACGCGTCGTCGCGCCACCACACCCAGTATTTCGAGATGCTGGGCGTACAGGGGCTGTACAACGACGGCTGGATGTTGAGCGCGGATCCGATTCGCGCGCCCTGGCAACTAGCCACAAAGGCAATCACTGATCCCGCCACCGCCTTCAAGTTCGAGCTGTTCGAACTGAGTAAGGACTGGACACAATACACCGATGTGTCCGCCGCAAATCCGCAGAAGGTGCAGGAGATGAAGGATCTGATGTTCGGCGAATTTGCCAAGTATCAGGTGCTGCCGCTGGATTCCACGGCGTCACCGCGGTTCGTCGCACCGCGTCCGAGCCAAGCAGCGGGCCGAAAGATCTTCCACTATTCGGGTTCGACCGTCAGTATCCCGGCCGGCAACCAGCCTGGCCTTCTCAACACTTCCTACACCATCACGGCAGAGATCGAGGTGCCGCAGGGCGGGGCCGACGGTGTGATCGTTGGCGAGGGGAGCCGTTTTTTCGGATGGGCGATGTATCTGCTGAACAGCAAGCCGGTGTACACGTATAACCTGCTCGACCTCAAACGGACCCGCCTTGCTGGAACGGAGGCCTTGGTCCCCGGCAGGCATACGATCGAATATGAATTCAAGTACGACGGGCTCGGCGAGGGGACGTTGGCTTACAACAATCTAAGCGGTGTCGGCCGCGGCGGCACCGGGACTCTAAAGGTGGATGGCAAGGTAGTTTCGACCCACACACTGGAGCATACCCTTCCCTTGGTCAAGCAGCTCGACGATACCTTCAACGTCGGCAGCGGAGGCTCCTCAGCGGTGGACGACAGCGACTACAAGGTGCCGTTCAAGTTCACTGGCACGATCAACAAAGTGACAATCGCGGTCGATCCGCCGGTACTGACTCCGGCCGATATTAAGAAGCTGGAGGCTGCCGCCCAGGCTGCGACGGACTAGGAGCAACCGTTCTTCCACGCGGGGAATGGCCGAGGGATGCTCTTGTCAGGCTGGCCGATCCAGGCAGGGCGGATGCCCGAGAAAATTGCCCATCCGCACATAATCGGTGATGTCGTCGCAAAGTGCTTACGACGCGCGAAGCGAGATTCAGAACTGTGCCGGACACAATCATCCGGCACGGTGAAACGCGAAGGAGGAAACCAAATGGGCGGCGTATCACTCCCAAGACAAATTCTCGCTGTTCTGCTCGTAATCCTTTTGGTCTCTACGATCGGACCTGGGTCCGGCATGGCATATCAAAGTTCGGGAACTCCATCGGCCACCAATGCAGCCTCCGATTATTCCGGTCAAGGCGCGCCGGCAACAGCCGAGGAGCTGCAAGCCCTGGTTGCCCCAATCGCTCTTTACCCAGATGCGCTGGTGGCGCAGATCCTGAGTGCGGCAACCTTTCCCGACCAGGTTGCAGTCGCGAGCTATTGGGTAGAGCAGAACAAGGGTCTTAGCGGGAGCGCCCTCGTTGCAGCGGTTGACAAACAAACCTGGGATCCAAGCGTTAAAGCGCTCACTGCGTTTCCATCCGTACTAAACAACATGGCTCAAAACCTCGCGTGGACCTCACAGCTCGGTGAGGACTACCACAATCAGCAGGCCGATGTAATGAAGGCCATCCAGACGTTACGCGTTAAAGCGAAAGAAGCCGGCAATCTGAAGACTACTCCCCAGGTTACGGTGGTACAGCAGTCCCCTCAGGTCATCGTGATCCAGCCGACAAATCCGCAAGTCGTCTACGTTCCGGTATACAACCCGGCAGTCGTCTACGGCTATCCTTATGTAGTTCCGGCATATGTCCCCCCTCCTGCTAGCGCTGTGGTGGCTGCGGGTGTTATAGGGTTCGGCGTCGGAATAGCTGTGGGTGCCATGATGTCCAGCAGCTGGGGATACAGCACTTGGGGTTGCCACTGGTATGGAAGTTACGGAGCTTACTACCATGGCGGAGCCTATTACGGAAACAGCGCTTGGCATGGCGGATACTATGGCTCCAGTGCGTCCGCCTATGGACCCTACGGCAGCGCCCACGCCTCAGCTGGCTACAATCCCTCCACAGGCACTTACGCGCGGGGTGCTTCAACTTCGACAGCCTATGGCACCCAGAAGGTAGGACAGGCGTACAACCCGTACACCGGAGCTTATGGTGCCACACATCAAGGATCGAACGCCTATTCGAACTGGGGAAGCTCGACAGCCTCGAAGAACGGCCAGACTGTCGACACGCAACATTACTCGGACGCGAATGGAACCGTTGGGACCGCCGAGAGTTCGAACGGCAACAAATATGCGACAGCAAACGGCAACGCCTACAAGAATACTGGGAGTGGCTGGCAAAGTGCCGGCTCTTCTGATTCACACGGTTGGGGAGGCAGCAGTGGGTCGGACTATCACAGTAGCGACTCATCCTCTGCATTCAGCGGCTGGGGCAGCCATTCTGGTGGCGACTCCGGGTGGGGCTCGAGGTCGTCGAGCGCCCAGGGCTGGGGCAGTCGAGGCGGCGGTGGTGGTTGGGGCGGTCGAAGCGGTGGTGGTTGGGGCGGTCGTCGTTAGTTTTGAAATAGAATCCAAAGCAAACGGGGGAGTAAAATGTTCGACCTACTCCGCAATCGTAGGAGTTTAAGATCGCGTTTCCAATTGTTGGTGGTAATTACCGTAGCGTTGATATCGATAGGGACATGCAACAAGAACGCGCAACCTTCTGTTGCCCAAGCCTCCCCCAAAATGTTTGCTTCGCCCGATGACGCAGGTAAAGGCCTTTTTGAAGCGGTCCGATCCGGCAATCAGGAAACAATGGTGTCGATCTTTGGCCCCGGCTCCAAGGATCTTATCTCTACCGGGAATGCGGCCGAGGACAAAGCTTCGCTGGACGGATTTGTGCGTGCATATCAGGTGATGAACCGCTGGCGGAAACTGGGCGATGGCACCGAGTTGCTTCTGGTCGGCGCGGACAATCAGGCATTCCCAATCCCGCTGAAGAGCGCCGCCGGTCAGTGGTATTTCGACGCGGCTGCCGGGAAAAAAGAGATAGCGGCACGCCGCATCGGCCGCAACGAGATTGTGGCCATGGATGCGTGCGGAGCATTGGCGGAAGCCCAGGCGCAGTACTTCGCTCAAAGGCACGGCGGCGTGAAACAGTACGCGCAGAAATTCATTAGCGATGCCGGCCAGCAGAACGGCCTGTACTGGGAGTCTCCACCGGGCTCTCCTCGCAGCCCACTTGGACCGCTCGTCGCATTCGCAACTGAAGAGGGACTTACCATCAAGCCTGACTCGGCTCAGCCGTTCTATGGTTATTATTTCCGGCGGCTTGAAAGCCAGGGCCCAGCTGCCAAAGAAGGTGCAAAGCCTTATGTCGTCAACGGAAAGATGACCAACGGATTCGCCTATGTTGCCTATCCCGCGAAGTATGACGACACAGGGATTAAGACGTTCATCGTCAATCAGAACGGCGTAGTCTACGAGAAAAATCTAGGCAAAGAAACTGGCAGTGTTGCAAAGTCGATGACCGAGTTCAATTCCGACAGCAGCTGGACCGCATTGCAATAAAAGTCAAAGGGAGGATAGGCGTTGCGAAACAAAACTTTCGTTTCGGCATGCTCTGGAATCGTCGCGCTTTCGTTGGCAGCTGTAGTCGCTCCGGCGCTACGATCTCAGGGACCGGAAATGCAAGAGCGTCTGGCCGCTCTCAAACAAATGCTCGCGTTCAACAAACAGGTCATCGCGCAATACACCTGGATGGAACAGCAAATCATCAGCGTCAAGGGCGAGCAGAAGAAAGAAGAATTATATAACGTTCAGATCGGTCCCGACGGCCAACCTCAGAAAACTCCTATCGATCCCAGTTCGGTTTCGGACGACGAACGTAAACGCCGTGGATTGCGCGGCCGCATCATCGCAAGGAAAACAGAGGAATACGAGGAGTACGGGAATTCAATTAAGACTCTGGTCGCCCAGTACATTCCTCCGGACAAAGAGGTTTTGCAACAGTGCTATCAGAAGGGCAACGTGACGTTCGGCCCTATGGCAGGCGAGCCCGGCAATTATCGCGTCGTCATCTCAAACTACCTGAAGCCAGGCGACAGCGTGACCTTGGTTGTGGACAAGGCCCAAATCTCCCCCGTCAGTTTGAGTATTTCCACTTATCTCAGCGATCAAGGGGATGGAGTGAACGTGAATGTTCAGTTTGCTCGCATACCGAATGGTGGCCCGTTCCACGTCACTACGGAGACCATCAACGGTGTGAGTAAGCAACTAACGATCGAAGTCCTAGACACCAATTACCAGCACATGTAAACCTATGAATTCAAAAACTCGCGATCTGCTAGCAAGGAGCTGGAAGTCGGAGGCCAGCCTCTCCTTGTTCTTGTTCCTTCTCATCTTAGTGGGATTCGTGCTTCCTTCGTTAGGCTTCGAGAAACATAATGTAACCCTTTACTCAGACATTGCATTTACCGTTATGTTGATCGTTGGTTCTGCGATCGCCCATGGAGACAGAAGGGTGTTTGTGTTGACATCACTTGTGTCAATCGTGACGATCGCGGTGCGTTGGGCGACGTGGTGGTGGCCAACAAACACGCTCATACTCTGGCGCGTCTCGACGGGGCTGGCGGCTATTCTTCTAATTACAGCTGTTTTGCTTTGGCAGGTGTTTCGCTCGGGGCCGGTCACCGTGATGCGCGTGCAGGGAGCGCTTGCAGCATATCTTTGCCTTGGTTTTGGCTGGGCACATGCCTATCACATCGTGGCATTACTGGATCCCGGTGCTTTCATCGCTGCAGGGAGCGACGTTTCAGTAATCAGCACTTGGGTCAACTATAGTTTTGGGATGTTAACGACAGTCGGATACTCGGGAATCATTCCGGTGCACCCAATCGCGCATACTCTTGGCTCGGGAGAGGCAGTGACGGGGCAATTGTATTTGGCGGTATTAGTGGCCCGTTTGGTTTCGATGCAAGTGAGCGCTGCCGGTAACGATGCCTATAAAACTTCGAATTCGAGCTCTTCAGAATGATCGACGATACCTGCAAGTAAATCCCATTGCCCCATTATTGTGCAAAATAGGGCAGTTTCGACCCCTCCTACCACCTAACCCCCCTTTTCGTTGACGGGTATGCGGATAGGGACGGAAAAAAGGGACCACCCCCTCCCTGACGCGGCCTAAATTTTCACGCTAGAGCGCACGCGCCGTTTGAAATCTACTCGGCGAAGACATCCTCATTTTTCCACGCTTGCATAGTGGCGTGGGAAATATATGTCCCAGCCCACGCGTTTCCCGCGTAGAGGTCGCAAATCCATAGGAAATCCTGAATTGCATCCAATAGATCGTCTAATTCGTCTGTATTTGGTGGCTCCTTGCCTGCGTGAACAATTTTGTTTCTCAACTCAGCAGCACGCTCAAGTTTGCGGATAACCTGATTCGGAGGTGCGATAGTTTTACCTGTGAATTTCAATTTCACAGGCAGTTGTGGAAGATATTTTCTCAGTATTTTGCTCAATGAAGGGGTTTCGATTTCTTCCAGTAACCATTGATTTTGGGGTACAAGTACGCCAATAAGTTTCTTCAACCCAACTTCTGCAGCCGCTACACCGATTACCAAGGCACTTCGACTATGGGCTCTCGCCTGATTGCGTGCCTCTCGAAGAAGCTGATGCCCAAGGGGTTCTTCTCGATTATCAACAACTAGTTTTGTAACCTCTCTTTCGATGTCCGGAGTAATTTCAAATTGGCTAACGCTCGGCAGCATCGATATCTTTACGCTTCTTGCCGCATGGAATAAAAACCAGCTCTCCCCATCCTCTGACAGTGCTTGCTTGACATTCTGATACGGGTAGACAGGCCCTCGTGTGGACCCGAACCGCCATCTGAGAATCGAAGTGGTAGATTGGATCAAGTCACTGAGTGGAATGAAAAAGGAATCCACCGCCCTCCAGATGTGCGCCATTTCTTCTTGATTCTTTCCTTTGAAGTTTGGCCAGACGCCATCCGTGGAATTTAATAAGGCTAAATGAAGGTCTTCAGTGGCCTGATTATCCGGAATCTCGCCTTCGGTCGTCGCGGTACACACGACGCTGGAAGCATCAAGAGTTGGACTCCCATCCGGATAGATAACTGAGAGCAGCAATCTAGCCTGTATTGGTAAATCAAATTTCATTTCGATTTCCGAGGTTTTGTCCAAGTTGGCTCGAAGCCCCGAAACCTCATAGGAGGACTTGAAATGCATGTAGATATAGTAATCCTATTGATTCAGCACTGTGAAGATCGCGAGGGTAGAGGTACGTTGCGACGACGGAACGATCAATTAGGGAAGTGTTTTTAGAGAAACGAGAATCTTATGTTTTCAGTTATCTGTTGCTCCATGATGTCGTCCAGCTTGAGCGGCTGGCCGGGTTCGTGGTGAGCGGCAAGGTGCAGCAGCTGGTCTTTAGTTGCATGTGTGATGAGGAAAACCTTGCCTGAGTCGGCAAGATCTCGGAATTGTGCTCGTAACGCTGAATAGTTTCCCAGGGTCAAATTGAGCACTCGACGAATTTCAAAAGCGACGGCATCAGCGGCTTGCAATACCTCCACTTGCTTATCGTCTGCGCTTTCAAACCCTCCCATGTACGTTGCTGCATTGGAGTTCGTCAGTTTCAGATTGCGAAATGCTTCATTCGCCAGCGGACTATACTGCTCATGTTCGTCGCAGACAAAAGAAACATACTCTCTCGACGACCCACCGAAAGCCATGGTTGTCTTCTGCTTTCTAATCTCTTGTTCTAATTGCTTCATAGCCCACGCACACTGGATAATCGCGAAATCGTAGGCCAGGCGATATGGGCTATCGCCTAAGATCGCTCGGGCCGTTGGATCTTGAATGACTTCCATAAAGTCTGCCTGTACAACACCAACGCCCTGGATGACGATATGTTCCTCTTTGGGGATCAGTGACAGAAATTCGCGGCAAATGGCATCTAGTTTCTGATGTTCAGTTGCCGTGGGCTTTCCAGGGATTGCAACAAATTTCGCGAACTGTCCTCTCCCATTCTTGCATTCAACCGCTTTGAAATAAGCGATATCGATATCAGAACGCCGGCGGAGCTTCTCCCAGTTACGTTCCAACTCAAAGGACGGAACCCCGCGCATCAGCAATCCACCGACCACAAAAACTCCCTTTCCTTCCTCATCACAACTTTCGTCCATGTAAGAATACATACGCAATCTCCAGATTTTTTTGAAACCCTATTCTGCTCTTATACCGGTGATCGCCTTAGCAAGTGTTGAGCCTTTAATTTTCTCTCGATTGAGAATCCTGCGAATTGTTTTGCGATCAAGTTTGGTTTCCCTCGTCGTTTTCCGCAATCCCCGCGCGCTAATCTCAGCAATAAGACTCTCACTAGCGGCTACCCGCCCGCCGTCATAGTGAATGCACTCGTCATCGATGTTCTCGATAAAATCGCCTTTGCCTTGTTCAAACCGCGAAACCTCTTTTCCAATGCAATGCTGTATGCCACCGTTTATTGTCATGCGGCGCAACAGCCCCCGCGTATGCGCCTTACATTTCTCATCGTCCGGCCCAAGAGATTTGATTTCGGGGTGCTGGACATAGCCGCACAGAATATCTCCCAAGGTGATGATATCCGCGCGCGAAAGTTCGTCCAGACGATAGTTCTTTCCATCATGCGTATTTATGCATGTAGAGTGCGCCCAACTTGCGCGGTTCTTGCTAAAGGGTGTGAGCAGCGTCAGCTTCAGTTTGTCATTAGTCCGAGGGTGCAAGACAAATCCAAACGGGCTAGCTTTGCCTTTCATTTGGTTGAAATAATGAGGTGTTGAGATTCTCATTTTCATCACTGCGGGTAGAGCAACCCATGACGGCAGGCCATCGAAATCGGCGGTGGTGTCAGTATTTATGGCGCGCCCGGCCACCATCAGAACGTTAGATTCTGGCTCGATAGTCTGCTTGAATTCGAGTACTAATAGAAAACGCCATAATTCCCACCACCATTTCGGCAATCCTTTCTCGCGCTCCTCGCTCGGAGCGAAAAAGATTAGACCGTGGGCTTTGGGATCAACAATGGTGATGCACTTGCGATGACTACAGTATGGTTGGTTACATTTCGTCGTGTAAAGGACATAGCGTTTAGCTGCTATTGATAGACCGAAAAGCTGCCGTTGATCACCATTATTGACGAAATTTTCATCAGTAAGCCTCAAGAGGTGCGGCACAATGTCGCGATTGTAGGGAGAAAGAGAATCGAATCGGCTTCTAATCTCCTCGACTTCGCTCCACGAGAGAGCCTTAACCGGGTCAGCGCGGTCAGGCATCTGGACTTTGCCGCCAGCTTTACTTGCGACAATGATCAATGCATCTGTATCGCAACATAAGTAGGTTCCCCCAGCGTCTCGAACACAACGCTCGATCATTGCCAGCAGCAGCCGTCCACCCGAGGTAATCAAAGCGCCGAGCAAGGGGAAGTAAAAGCTGCCGGGCTGCTCGATTGTGTCCGGCGCGAGCTGCTTGAATATATGCTCGCCGGAATAGACTGTAATTTTGGGCCGGTTGCTCTTGTCGATCTTTACTGGATTTAGTTCTAGATAGGTTCCATAGGAAGTGCTGTTCGCTAGAATCTTGAGGAAATGTTGCAGCCGGTCATCAGCCTTATTCTGTTTCCTGTACTCGATAACTCTGGTGAAAAAATCTTCTTTTCTCGGGTCGACTGAAATGGCTCCTCGCAGTTTAATCGACCTGAGGCCGCGCTGCTTTCCACGAGGAACGATACGGAAAGCCTCTAGAATGCGCGGGATATGGCCGCTCAATAGAACGCTCCCGATTAGATCAGGCCCTGCAACCCACGTTGGTTGTTTCCAATGCAATGCGTTTAGGCCGATATTGCAGGTGCCAGACTTGCCGCCATACACAGAGCGAACCGGCAGAATGTCGCCCTCGGGTACAATTCGGGCAAAGAAGTTAAGCTGCTTCCAAACTGCTGGCTCGAACAGGCGATGCAAAGTGACCTTTGCCAGCAGCGCCCGCACTTCTTCCGTCGCGTCCTCGGTAGTCAACTCTGCCGCCGTCAGTACATCCCAAATACTGAGCAGCGCGTCGACGCTTGGGTACTCGCTCGTCAGGTCAACCGGCACTACGGGGACGGGCCACCGGCGGATACGACTCTCGGCACGTCCGCCGTAATATGCAGCCGTGGCGATTCCATGAATCTTGGGCGGGATGTCCTGAAACTTCCGCATGGGTTCGACAATTCCCATTGCTCGCAGGTATGCCTTTCCGATGGACGCCGGGCTGTAGGCTCTGTCAGGTTGTAGAACAACGGGATGCAGTTCGTACGCATGTTTAAGAGCGTTGAGCAGGCCAAGCGTAGCGTGCACATCCTGACGTGCATACGCGAGTTCCTTCTCGGTAACTAATCCGGTCGGTTCATGCACCATCTTCTGCGGTTGGGAACCGAACGCCTCAATTGCACCTGCTAACGAATAGCTGTTGTCCGTTAGTGCAAACGCGAGGGTATGCAAATCCAAGAAACGGGCACGGCGCCACCTATGTTGCTCGTCTTTCCTTCGTACTGCAGTTAATTCGATCTGCTCGGCAACGCCGTTCAGAGGAGCAATGCGGATACGCGGACGATGGAGATTCTCGACTTGCTTTTTGTTCAGCTGGCTGAGGATAAAAGAGAATCCTCCATTACGCGCAGGTGTCCAACGCACGGCGATACGCGCGATGTCAAACGGCAGATTGAAACCGACGATCAGAGCCCCAGCGCGAATGGATTCCCAAAATACTTTCTCAACAAACGCAGCCCGCGAAAGCACGGTTAACTCCGGGTTAACTCCACTTGCAAGCTGGTCGGCAAGATGTTCTTGCTGATAACCAAGAATTTTCTGAATGTCCTCAGCCGCTAGACCATCGCTATAGAAAATTCCTTCTTGTACAGCCACGTATTCTGCCCCGCGTAGCTGGCAGAAACGCCAAACACCAAAATTAAGCGTCTGTTCAAGATCAAGCCGAGTCTCCGTATCCCAGACGAGCGCGTACTCAGGCCACAGTCTAGGACAACGCTTTGGCGGTTGTTCCTCATGCTTACTTTTGTCGCCGGAGACAACAATATGTGCACGCAGATAAAGGTCGTGGATCATCGTTTCCTCTCTTCTAATAGCGCTGCTTGCTTCCGCTTGCTGCTGGCCAACATTTCGAAGTGCACGGCTTCAGCGCGCAGCATTGTTGCAACTCGCATGACCGGATCAGACACGGGTTTCAATTCGACTCCGGCGTTAGACAACAATTCGTGCATGACCGCATGGCAGTTTAAACAGACGAAAACAACTGAGTTAGGATCGTGATTTCGCCCGAACACGTGGTGCTCCGGCAGAAACGTGCGGGAGATTCGGCGTAGGGCTACGAGTTCCTCATAGCCACAGTAGGTACAAGCGGGCCGTTCGACACCGAGCCTTTCGCGCAGCTCGGTTTTCCGCCGCGCTGCACGTACCGGATTTCGGGCGGGTCCCATGATCAAGGTTCCTCGCCATCTTTAGCCAAGCTGGTAATGTTCTCTCTCCTCTCCACGACAGTGGTTCCCGCATCGTCCGCAGAGCGCGCAGGCCGGGCGCACTCCGCAGACGCAGCAGGCGTCACGTTAGTTACGATCAGACAACCGCGATGTACTTCTTCCCCATGTAGTCCTTCACTTCGACTTTCACGGGGCCTTTCCATTTCTTCTCCGAGTCCCCAAACCTTTTGTGAAGTCTGGAGTAGTTGCTGCTGGAGTATTTAACGGTCCAGGAATACATGGAACCGTTGACCTTCACGTCGAGAATAATGCCCTCGCCGAACTGCGAATTGGCGACGCGCATCGTTCCCAACAGAGTGACCGTGCCCTTGCCCGACTTGCCGATTAATTCTGGTGTCAGCCAAGGGTGGTAGTCAGTACCGCCTTTGTCGTTCTCAGGCTTCCGAATCAAACCTGTGCTTGCCATGGTTACCTCCTTTCCGGACCGTCTGTGCTGCTAGCGGTCCAAAGTGATGTTGAAACTATTTCTCCCAACTGGCGCCAGAATTGCCGCGATAGAGCGCATCAAGTTTGACCAGATCGGCGTCAGCCAGAATTTGGAGGCGGTCAGGATCGGTGAGCAACTCAACCCCGCCAACACGCTTTCCTATGAAAGGCTTGAGCCATTTGGTATCCCCGGTCCTCAGGTATCGATCGACTGCGACCAAGTGTGCTGAGGCAAGCTGTGCTTGTTTCCAAGAGCGAACGACAGCTGGTAGATAACCGTCGAAACCAAGGACGGTTAGGTCGCGCCGAAGCGTGTCGCCGGACGTCGCGACGTAACGCCCAGTAGGGCCGCGCGTGAGTTGATTGCCCACCTCCTTTCGAACTGCGCGGGGTGTCGTGCCTTCATTGCGTGCGGCGTGGGAGAGCGATTCTCCGCGGCTTCGCATCCGTGCAAGCACGTGCAAAGCACGATGGTAAGTTTTTACGTTTCTTTTCCGACCACGACTCGGCCTTTTGGTCCTAACCCTAGTCATTTCTGTTTCTCCTTTGTGGGTGCCGCATCAGGGAGTTGGGTAACTTTTCAGGCTTCGCTGCCTTGCAGGCATTCAAGAAGCGCTCACATTCAGCGGGTTCAAACAGGACCCGACGACCAACACGAACCGGTCGGAGTTTCCCTTGTCGAATGTAGGAGCGGATAGTCCAAGGCGAAAGCGCCAAAGCGGTGGCGGCCTGTTCCACATCCCAAAGTAATGATCTTTCGTTGTTCTTCATGCGGTCCCTCCTAAAACACGGCAAATTCTCATAGCACTGGTGAGCATTTGCTATTACAATTTGATACTCACAATGGGTGTATAAGCCATATGTTAGAAAAACAAACAACCTTCGACCGGTTGCAGAGGATCAGGTTGGAGGGCGGCCTTCTTCCTGAAGTAACTCTGCTTAACGACCTAATCAAACTTCTGAATCGGAGACGAACCACTCAAGGAAAGCGAGTTGTGCGCATTCTGGAGAAAATGCTTGAGATTGAGGCAATGACCAAGCCGCTCACAGGAATGCTGTGGCCCGCAATGTCCTTAAAGAAAACTGATCCCAAGAAATTTCAGCTTCTGGTGGAAATTGATCAGAAGACAGCTCAGCTTAATCAAGAACTAGCCAGCTACAGATTTAGACCGCGTGCTGTGGTCGGCGTCGGAGGCGGGGGTGGCCCAAGCGAGTGGGTTGCATGGTGGAAGGGAGATTCACGTGAGAAGCGCGACCCCCAACTGAGAATGCTTCCAAGTGAGGCGCTTGAACTGATTCTGAAGTTGACGCAGATCGGGTACCTAACCCGATTGCGTCGTTGCACGCTTTGCAACAAGTGGCTATACGCGAAGATTCAACATCAGACCTTTTGCTCCTCAACATGTCAGCAAAAGCACTTTACCCAAAGGCCGGAATGGAAAGCTCACCGGCGGGCGTACATGCGTGATCGTTACCATCGCTTTTTAAAAAATCCATTACGAATAAGGAAACCGAAATGACTTCTCAGCCCAGAGACAATCTGAGTTCAACGTCGCCAAAACTTACCCAGAGTTACGGAGTAGTCACCCTTTCTGGCTTCGGCATTTCTGCGCGAGTTGATCGTGGCCATCTGCTGATTGAGGACGGAATTGGTGCCGATCGGAGAATAGCGCGGCTTCCGCGCGTCGGTCACGGCCTTAGACGTCTCGTGGTGATCGGTTCCGATGGAATGGTCTCGTTTGCGGCATTGAGATGGCTCGCAGATCAGAATGCAGCGTTCGTAATGCTGGAGCGGAATGGTAAGGTTCTAACCACAACGGGGCCAGTTGCTCCATCCGACGCTCGATTGAGGCGAGCGCAAGCTCTAGCTCATAAATCTGGGATTGCACTTCCAATCGCTAAGGAGCTGATTCACCAAAAGCTCATTGGGCAGGAACAAGTTCTTCTCAAGTATTTTCCTCACGCGAGTGCGGCTGATGGTTTTGTCCATGCTCACAATGAACTCGCGAAAAGTAAATCATCCGATGAAATTAGATTATGGGAATCGCAGGCGGCGAAAGCCTACTGGGGAGCATGGCGAGAATTTCCGGTAACATTCCCGAAAAACGATATGGTTCGAATCCCCGAGCATTGGAAGATATTTGGAAGCCGAATCTCCCCACTTACTTCTTCACCTCGATTAGCTGTAAATCCCCCAAATGCGATGCTCAATTATCTCTACGCTTTACTTGAAGCTGAAGCGAGGTTGGCGCTTGCCGCTCTCGGGCTTGATCCAGGAATAGGCGTCCTGCATAACGATTCGCGAACGCGTGACAGTCTGGCCTGTGACCTTATGGAACCGATTCGTCCGAAGGTGGATGCATATCTTCTCGACTGGCTCCAACGCTCACCGCTAAAACGTGAATGGTTCTTCGAACAGCGCGACGGCAATTGCCGCTTAATGAGTTCCCTAGCCATTCAGTTATCGCAGACTTCCGATATCTGGGCCCGAGATTTAGCACCGTTTGCGGAAGGGATTGCTAAGTCACTTTGGTCTGAGACAGCAACTCAATCGAGAAAGAAACAACTGGCTACTAGGCTAACGCAAAATTCCAAACGCGAAGCGAGAGGCATTCTAGTTGCAAAACCAGCTCCTTTAGCCATCAGAAGGTCGAAGCTTTG
>Ga0074045_10001989_pt1 | contig 19318 bp, 13 predicted proteins | sample BogForMeECP23OM2_FD_94442 | JGI IMG/M metagenome (GOLD analysis project Ga0074045, IMG submission 94442) | Bog forest soil microbial communities from Calvert Island, British Columbia, Canada - Bog Forest MetaG ECP23OM2 | ecosystem: Environmental > Terrestrial > Soil > Wetlands ...
CCCCTGGAAGACGTCGGCTGGTGGACACTGACACCGGATAACCCCGGCAGCTATGTCAATCGGACCTGGAGCCAGGTGGCGTCACCCCCCAGTTGCCGCACTGACTATCCCGGCGCGTCCGGCGACACGATCTACTCCCCGCTCTATTACGCTTCGGCGGTGCTGCCCGACGGCCGCTTCGTCATGATTGGTGGTGAATACGATTACAATTACGACTATTACCTGAACAATGGCAGTGGCGAGGTCTGGTCCGACCAGGGCGCCATCTATGACCCGGTCGCGAACAGTTGGACCTGTATCACGGCGCCGAGCGGATGGGACCAGATCGGTGACGCGCAGTCCGTCGTGCTGCCCGACGGGACGTTTATGATGGCGGATCCGTTCAACAATCAGGTCGTGACACTCAACACCAGCACGAACCCGCCAACTTTCAACATCCCTATCACCCCGCTGGGCAAGTCCGCTGACCTGTTCAATGATGAGGAAGGATGGACACTGCTGCCGGATGGAACGGTGCTGACCCTGGAGATTTACAATACGGATGATTCCACCGAGACCCCCGCCTTGACCTATAGCGAGTCCGCCATGGCGTGGAGCAGTGCCGGGCTCGCGCCGGATCCCTTGGTCCTTCTCAGCTTAGGGAGCGTCAACTACGAGGAAATTGGACCGGCAATCCTGCGTCCCGACGGCACCGTCTTCGCTGTTGGAGCTACCGGCTTCAACGACATCTACAACACCAATAACGGTGTCTGGAACAGCGGCCCAAAGTTTCCGACTATCGTCGAACCGGCCGACAACTGCCCCCCTGCCGGCACGAACGAGCAATTGGTGGCGGCCGACGCGCCAGCGGCTCTCCTGCCCGACGGCAACGTGCTGGTCGCGCCTGCGCCAGTCGACATTAATTGTGAATGGGTGCCGCCGACCGAGTTTTTTGAGTTCGACGGGACCAGCCTGACGCAGGTGGCTGAGCCGACTAACGCGCCATACGTCCCGTCGTACGTTGGGCGGTTGCTGCCTCTGCCGACCGGCCAGGTGCTCTACACCAACAGCTTAAACTATGTCGAGATTTACACGCCTGCGGGAACGCCCAACGCGTCATGGGCTCCGACTATCACTAGCGCGCCAGCGGATGTCGATCCGGGCGGGACGAATTATCCGCTCAGCGGTACGCAGTTCAACGGTCTGTCCCAGGCGGACGCGTATGGCGACGATTACCAGGCGTCCACCAACTATCCATTGGTGCGAATCACCAATAATGCGACCGGACACGTCTTTTATGCCCGTACGCACAGCCATAGCACGATGGCGGTCGCGACGGGCGGCACGCCGGTCTCGACCGAATTCGACATTCCGGCTGGAATCGAGACGGGGGCGAGCAGCTTGACGGTCGTCGCCAACGGGATCCCGTCTCAACCGGTCAGCGCGAATGTAGGGCCGACCCCCAGCCCGACTCCCACGCCCAGCTCGAGCCCAACCGCCGCTCCCACGATCGCGCCAACCCCGACCTCCGTTCCCACTTCTACGGTTGCGTCAACCCCGACCGCCACGGCGACCCCGACCCCGACCGCAATCCCGACACCGCCCGGTCCGGCCGCGCTGACGGTATCGCCCAAGACCCTGGCTTTCGGCCGTCTTAACTACGCGGTGGCCGGGTCAAACAGCCGGACCCTGCATGTGACCGTCACTAACCCGAAGAAGTATACGACGGTGGCGATCATCACGTCGCTGGCCGGTAGCGTTGGCTTTACCGCCACGACGTCCTGCAACGGCGTCACGATCCCGGCGGGCGGTAAGCAGAACTGCCAAATTACTTACTCGCCGACCGGACTCGGACCGATGAGCGGCACGCTGGTCGTCACGGATAACGCGGGCAACAGCCCGCAGATGGTCACGCTGACCGGCACCGGGACGCAGGGCAGGATGTACACGACCCCGGGGTCGCTCAACTTCGGCAAAGTCGCGGTGAACACGAGTGTCGCCAAGACGCTGACGCTCAAGAACCGGAGTGCTTCGACTTTCACGATTTCGAGTATCGACAACGCCGATCCGGTCTTTGTCGCGAGCCAGAATTGTCTCGGCACGATCGTCGGGGATAGCAACTGCGCGATCACCGTAACCTACACGCCGATCGCCACGAGCAAGTCGACCGACACGCTGACGATTGTCGACACGCCGGACGGGATTACCAGGAACGTCCCCCTGAGCGGCACGGGTAAAACGTCAAACTGACCGGGATAGGCAAATCGATCGCGACGTCGGTTAAAACCCCGCCAGCGCGAGGGCCCGGGCGTAATCCGCGGGGGTGTTGACGTTCAGGAAGCTGCGTGAATCCGGGTCGACGAGGAGTATCTCGGCCTCGGCGACCCGGCGGACCGCCAGCCGGTCGGTGAGCGCGGTCAGACGCGCTTCGCCAGTCTGCGCGAGCGCTTCGATCCGGTCGGCCGCGCCGGGCCGATAGGCCGCGCACAAGGGTTGGCTCCGCCCCGCGATCATGGGAATCGCGGCGTCAAATCCGCCAATCATCGCACAGAGCGTGGTCGCCACCTCCGCGCGCAGCAGTGGCAGATCGCACGAGCATACGAAGGCGGTCGCATGACGCGCGGCGCGGAGCCCGCGGATCAAGGCCGGCACTGGTCCCGCGAAAGCCTCGTGGTCGTGAAGCGAGGTTATCCAGTTACCCCACCGCGCCACGATCGCCCCGACCGCGTCCGGGGCGACCTCGCGCGGTGCGGCGATCACAATTACTTCCGCGAAGGCCGGGGCCAGCTCGCCGATCAGCCGGTCGAGAATCGTACTATCCCCGAGCGGCAGCGCGGCTTTGGGGCGGCCCATCCGCCGGCTTTGTCCACCGGCCAGAATTATTGCGGTGGCGTCGTTCGACACTCGCTTACCCACCGGCGAAGACCGGCTGCGGCCGTCCCGCCTTGCTGTTTACCGCCCATAGTGGTACGCAGTCTTGCTTCCATCAGGGGGGTAGGATGTTGGCTCGTGGGGGAAATGCGAACCAGCAACCACTCCATCAGATGGTACGCCTTGGGGAGTTTTTTCAATGGCCAGTGCGAGCAACACTAACGAGCCCTGGGGACTCGGTAAATATATTCTGCAATTCCGGCTGCCGATCGGTCTCACCCTGATCGCGATAACCGCCTTCATGGCCTATTGGGCGGCGCGGGTGCAAATCGCCACCAAGTTTGAGAACTTCTTCCCGGCGCAGCACGAGGATACGCTCCTCTATCGCAAATTTCAGTTCCGCTACGGTGGCGCGCAGACCCTCATGATGATGATGCGGGTCAAGGATGGGGACATCTTCAATTACTCGACCCTGGGCAAAATCAGCGACATCCAGAACGACATGAATACGCTGCCCGGAGTCGACCACAACGAAATATTCTCGCTCGCTTCCTATCGGGTCAGCTATCCGAAGGTGCTGCCCGGCGCGATTATCACCACCAACTTCATGTACCCAAGGGTGCCCAGCACCCCGGTCGGACTGGAAGAGTTGCGCCGGGTGGTGGCGGCTCATCGCGAGATCGCCGCCTCCCTGGTGACCTACGACAACAAGGGCGCGCTCATCCGGGCGAGCTTCAACGAAGAGGGGCTCGATTACAAGGCGCTGTTCGACGGAATCAATGGGATCGTCCAAAAGTACTCGGACGCCAACACCGAGATCTTCGTCGCCGGTCAGCCGGTAATCTCCGGTTGGGGCTACTATTACCTGCCGCGCATCACCCTGATTTTCGCGACCTCGATCGCCCTGATGCTGATACTGCTCTACCTGAGTCTCGGTCAACGCAGCAGCTGGTGGGCGCCGATTTTGACCGGATCGTTCTCGGCGCTATGGGGCCTCGGCTTCGTCAGCCTCATGGGCTACGACTTCGATCCCGTGATGCTCGTGATTCCCTTCATTCTGACCGCGCGCGATCTGAGCCACGGTATCCAGTGGCAGGGCCGGTACTATGACGAGCTCGACCGGCTGGACGACAAGCTGCTGGCCTGCGCGACGACGACCGACGTGATGCTGCCGCCGGGGCTGCTCTCGATCGTGGCCGACATCTCCGGGATCATTTTTATCGCGTTGGGCGGGATTCCCGTCCTGAAGGAGATCGGCCTGGGTGGCGCGGTCTGGCTGGCTTCGAGCCTTACGATGGTGTTCGTCTTCCAGCCGATTTTCATGAGCTATCTCCCGCGCCCGCGGATCCGCGAGAGCTGGCTGCGGAAAGCCAAGGATGCCGAACGGCGCGGTCCTCTGCACGCGTTTATCGATTGGCTGATCAGCGTGCCCGTTACGCCGGGCGCGGTGCGTGGCGGACTTCTGCTGTTCGGCGCGGGCTTCATCCTGTGGGGCGTTACTTCTGGCCTGCACGCGCGAATCGGCTACGAGACACCTGGGACGCCGCTCTACAGGCCCGACTCGAAGGTCAATCAGGATATTGCCGAGATCGGGAAATTTTTTCCGACCGACGAGGGCTGGGTGATTCTCAATACCGCCGACTACCCCGATCCGCAGTCGAGCATCGGGCCCGTCGTGCTGCGCATGACCGCCGACCTGAACAACTACCTGGTGTCGCGCGGCGACGCGCTGGGCGTCGTCTCATTCGATTCGCTGGCGATGGAGCCGTTGAACCAGATGTTCCATAACGGCTTTCCCAAGTTCCGCAGTACGCCGAGCGGCACGCAGCTCGGCGGGAACCTCTGGTACATGTTCTTCGGCGGTACGGCGCCGGGCGAAATCGAACGTTTCTTCGCCTATTCGCCGCATATGACGAACTCCTGTATCCGCATCCTGCTGCCGGATCACACCTATACGCGGCTCAACCGCCTGCGTGACGATATCGCGCGGTTCACGGCTGAGCGCGTGATTCCCGATCCGGCGCTGAACAAGGTAACGGTGCAATATCTCGGGGGCGAGGCCGGGCTCTTCCTCGCGGCGAACGACGTTCTCAAACGCCTCGACTTCATTAACATCACGTTCGTGCTGCTCGTGATCTTTCTCTGTTGCGCGTTTACCTTCCGTTCCCCGGTCGCGGGTGCGTTGTTTATCGTATCGTGCGTGATGGCGAACTTTGGCGCCTTTGTCTACATGAGCATGCGCGACATCGGGCTCACTATCGATACGATTCCGGTGATCTCGCTGGGCATCGGTCTGGGCGTCGATTACGGCATCTACACGGTCGCGCGCATCCAGGATGAGGTTATCAACGGCGCCACGATCGAAGAGGCGATCACGACCGCCCTGCATACCACGGGCGCGGCGGTCTTCAGCACTTTCGCCGTGATGATCGGGGGGATCGTGCCGTGGGCCTTTTCGCCGCTGCTCTTCCATAACGAGATGAGCGTGCTGCTGATCTTCCTGATGGGCACGAACATGATCGCGGGCGTGCTGATTCTGCCGGCGTTCATCGCGTGGCGGCGGCCGCGCTTCATCGCACGTTTCGAGAAGTCTCGCCCCCCGGCGACAGCCGCCGCGCGCGGCTGACGAAACCCCGCCCTTGATGCGCGGGGCCGGCCGCCGCGGTAAAGTGTGGTGCGTGCGCATCAGCGCGTTTCAATTCTGTCGCGCGATCGTGCGTCGATCGCGATAAGATCGCTAGTGTTAAATTTGCTTCTGGCTGCAAATCTGATGTCCTGCCGTTCATCTTGGGATCAGGTCGATTGCTTGCGTACCGCGTTCGCTGTTGGCACATATCTCGCTCATTGAATTTCAGACTGCGGACGTGACCAAGCGGCCAGACCCCTGATCCTGCCGAACGTTTTCGGATCGAGCGCTGCGGAAGACCGCAACGGTCGACGCCTTAGCTGGTTGATTTGCTCCACGATCGCTCGTGCGCTTGGCGTGCGTGCTTTGACTCCAAGTTATACCCATAGGGATGTTGATATGTGGGCACTGATGCGCGATTATGCTACTGACCGCTCGAATAAACACGTAATGCTGGGCCGAGGGGTGGTGGACGATCCTGTGGAAAACAGCAGGGCACGTGTCTTGATCGTGGAAGAAGAGCAAGTCGCGTTGGTGGCGGCGCGTACGCTGGCCAATGCCGGGTGTGATTCCGAGACCGCTGGAAACGGCAACGCCGCCCTCCACGCGCTTGAACAGCGCGGCGCGGACGTCGTGCTGTGCGCGGTACGTTTGAACGGCGCCGACGGTCTCGAGTTGCTGCGGAAAGTCCGTGGCCGCCGGCCCGATGTGCCGGTGGTGATGCTGACTGGCGACCCCAGCGTCAGCAGCGCCGTTGCCGCAATGCGGCAGGGCGCGTTCGATTACGTCACCAAGCCGCTCGACGATGAAGAGCTGGTCGCGATCGTGGCGCGCGCGCTCGAGATGACCAGTCTCCGGCGCGAGAATCACCGGCTCCGGCAGCAACTCGACGTGGCGAGTACGGCGGCGGGATTTATCGCCCAGAGCGCACAGAGCCGCGAGTTGGTGGCGATGATCCGGCGTGTCGCGCCGTCGCGCTCCACGGCGATGATTGAAGGGGAGAGCGGCACCGGCAAGGAGCTGGTGGCGCGTATGCTGCATTACTGGAGCAATCGCGCGGAAGGGCCGTTCGTTGCGGTCAACTGCAAGGCGTTTGCCGACGGCCTGGTCGAGAGCGAACTGTTCGGCCATGAAAAGGGTTCCTTTACCGGAGCTATCGCGGCGCGCGCTGGATGTTTCGAGCGGGCCTCCGGAGGCACGCTTTTCCTGGATGAGATCGCGGAAGCGGGCAGTGACTTTCAGGCGAAAATGCTGCGCGTGCTCGAAGAAGGCGAAGTGCTGCGGGTCGGCGCGTCGAAACCGCGCCGGGTCGATGTCCGGATTATTGCCGCGACCAATCGCGTCCTGCGCACGGAAGTCGCGAAGGGGCGCTTCCGCGCGGACCTCTATTTCCGCCTGAACGTAATTCCCGTGCGCGTGGCGCCGTTGCGGGAGCGCGTGGATGATGTGCTGCCGCTCGCGTTGCATTTTCTCGCCTATCACTCGGCGCAGGCGGGACGTCAGATTACGCTGTCGCGCGAGGCGGAACAGACCTTGCGGAGCTATCCGTGGCCCGGGAATGTGCGCGAACTCGAAAATGCGATCGAACGCGCCGTCGTGCTCAGCGGTGCGGATGTCCTGACGCCCGAGGCTTTCGTGCTCGATCCGCTGGTCGAGGAAGACGACGGTGGGCCGCCGGCGGCGCTGCCGATCGCGCAAATTCCGCAGATGAGCGAGTCGTTGCAGGATTGCCTGGATCGGGCGGCGTCGTCCCGGATCAAGCTGGCGCTCGACGAAGCCAACGGCAACCGGGCCGAGGCGGCGGCCGCGCTGGGCGTCGATCGGACGACCCTCTACCGGTTGATCAAGCGCCTCGGCCTGTAACTCCAGCGGAGCGCCGCTGCGGCGCGGAGCGAGCAGGGCGATGCTTATTTTGGCCGCGCCTCGCCGAGTCGGCCGCGCCCCGGGGCTGCGTCAAGATTCTTGAGTCAGCGGAGGCGCCGCAACGGCGCTCCGCCTGCGGAGCTTACTTGCTCATCGTGTTGATGATTTGCAGGACCGCGGGGCCCATAATCACCATCAACATCGACGGCAGGATGAAAAGGACCAGCGGGAAAAGAATCTTGATCGTGGCTTTCTGGGCGGCTTCCTCGGCGCGCAGACGGCGGCGCGTCCGCAAGGCGTCCGAGCTGGCGCGCAGCGCCGGCGCGATCTGCGCGCCCAATTGCTCGCTCTGAATCAGGGTTGCGGCGAGCGGCTTGATATCTTCGACCGCGGTGCGCTCGGCCAGATTGCGGAGCGCCTGGCCAAGCGAGGCGCCCGCCGAGATTTCGCTCGCGACCAGCGAGAGCTCCCGTCCGATGGCCTGTTTCTGCCGCTCGCTTTCCGTGCCGACGATTTTAATCGCCTCGAAGAGTCCCAAACCGGCCTCGACGCAGACCACCAGGAGATCCAGAACGTCGGACAGCTGACGGGCGATTTCGCCCTGCCGGCGGCGGGCCCGGCGTGAGAGATAAATCCATGGCGTAATGAATCCGATCACGCCTCCCAGCACGCCGAACACCATCACCATCCCGCTCGGCTTCTGGAGCGTGATCCCCACGAAGACCCCGACAAACCCGAAGCCGGCGAGGCACAAAAAGCGCACGACCTGAAATGCGTGCACCGAGGTCGAGCTGCCGTAACCGGCCTGCACCAGCGCATGCTGAATCTTTTCGGCGGTTGGGCTCTCGGCGTCGGGGGTCGGAACACGAGCGGACGCCCAGCGGAATACCGCGCGGCCGAAATTCGCGTCGTCGTCTTCGTCGTCATCGAAAACGCCCTGCGAAGCCCGAATCTGGATCGCGAGATCGGCGAACCGCTCCTCCAGCGCGCGATGACCGCCGTACAGGCCCAGGTAAAGCGTGTAGCCGGCGACCCCGATTATGCAAAAGACGAAAAGGCTTATGTAAAGCGACGCCATAGATGGTGGCTCCAGATCAATATTTGACCTTGACCAGCTTGTTGATCGTCACATAGGCGATCAGATCGAGAACGATCGCGGCCTTCAGAATCTTGATGCCCGTCGGATCGGTGAAGAGCACTTGCGCATAGCTCGGCTGCACCAGACTGAAGATGCCGAGCACGACGCCTGGCAGCGCGCCGACGATATAACCGCCCATCCGCGACTGCGCGGTCAAAGCCTTGATCTGGAGGCGCAAGCGCTGGCGGGTGCGGACGATTTCCGACAGACGTCCGATGATGGCGGCGAGACTCGAACCAACCTGGGTCTGGACCTTCACGGCGACTACCAGCAGCCGCAGATCATCTCCGGGGACGCGTTTCAACAAATCGTCGAGTGCGCGCGGCATCGGGAGGCCGATGCGGGTCTGTTCGAGCACCGTCCGGAACTCGCTGCCCAGGGGATCGGCGAATTCCTGCACCACCACCTGCAGGCCGCGATTGAGTGAATGGCCGGCTTCGAGCGACGACTTGACCAACTCGAGCGCGGACGGCAGTTGGGTATCGAAAGCCTTCATGCGCCGGCTGCGGCGGAACCGGATAAAGATGATCGGCGCGAGGCCAAAAGCAAAGGCCGGCAGCAGCGAGAGCGTCATGTCATGCCACAACGCCTGACCCGCAAAAAGGCCGCCGCCGAACGCCATCAGGATGATCAGCAGCATCTCCGAGACGCGCAGGTAAAGCCCGGCCTGCCACATCTGCTGTTCGAGCGCGCGCAGGAGGTTGATCTGGTACAGCATCCCGAACGTCCCGCCGTCGCTACGGTGCGCCTTGCGCGTGATACTGATTTCGGATTCGTTCTCCGGGCGCGCCAGCCGGCGGATAAGGTTCTGCTTCTGCTCGACCTCGCCGCCGCGGCTATTCAAGCCAATCAGCGCGAAAACGAAGACGAGAACGAAAATCCCGGCGGGAAGCAGGATGACCATCGTTGCTATCTCCCGGCGGCCTGCGTGTCCAGGCGATAACCGGCCGCCATGACCCGGTCCGTATAAGCCGAGCGCACTCCAGTGTGCCGAAATTGGCCGAGCACCTTGCCGCCCGGCCCGATACCGGTCCGCTTGAATTCGAAAAGGTCCTGCATCATCACGACGTCGCCTTCCATCCCCGTGACCTCGGAAATCTTCATCACTTTACGGGTACCGTCGGAGAGCCGGCTGACATGCAAAACCATGTTGATCGACGAGGCGATTTGCTGACGCATCGCCTTCTGCGGGATATTCGTCCCGGACAGCAGCATCATCATCTCGAGCCGCTGTAGCGAATCGCGGGAACTGTTCGAGTGGATGGTACAAATCGAGCCGTCATGACCGGTCGACATGGCCTGGAGCATGTCGAGCACCTCGGCGCCGCGGACCTCGCCGACGATAATGCGGTCGGGCCGCATACGCAGGCAATTCTTGAGCAGTTCGCGCTGGGTGATTTCGCCCTTGCCCTCGACGTTGGCCGGCCGGGTCTCCAGCCGCACAATATGCGGCTGCTGCAGCATCAATTCGGCCGAATCTTCAATCGTGACGATACGTTCGTCACTGGGGACGAAGGCCGAGAGACAATTGAGCATGGTTGTCTTGCCCGAACCGGTGCCGCCGCAGACCAGCAGATTCAGGCGCGCACAAACGATCGCGCGCAGAAACTCGACCGCATCCTGGTTGAGGGTGCCTTTTTCCACCAGATCGTCGATATGATAGCGCCGTTTGCCGAAGCGCCGGATCGAGAGTGAAGGGCCGTCGAGCGCCAGCGGGGGAATGATAGCGTTGATACGCGAGCCGTCGGGCAGGCGGGCGTCGACCATCGGCGAGGACTCGTCGACGCGCCGGCCCACCTGGGAAACAATCCGGTCGATGATCAACATCAGATGCTGATCGTCATTGAAGCGCACGTCGGTCTGATAAAGCTTGCCGGCCCGTTCGACGTACACCTGGTTGGGTCCGTTGACCAGAATATCGCTGACCGCGTCGTCCCACAGCAAGGGTTCGAGCGGTCCGAGGCCCAGCAGTTCGTTTCTGATCTCTTCGACCAGTCGCGCGCGGTCGACTTCGGTCAGCAGGCGGCCTTCGTCGTTGAGAATATCGGTGATCGCCTGGGTCACCTTGGTCGAGGCCATATTGGCTTCAAGGCTTTCCAGCCGCGAGACGTCGAGCGTCTCGAACAGGCGATTGTGGACGGCCAACTTAAGGGCCTGAAAGCCGTCAGCCAGGACGTCGCGTCCGCGGCGCGGCGCGCCGCCGGCGCCGCCGATCATCGAGTTGCGCGGCTGAGCTGCGTTGGCCGCCGTGGCCTGCGAAGAGATTCGTTCCACCAGTTTCATTCGGTTAAATCCTCTTCAATGCTGCCCCAGAAGGTTCAAGTGCTTCCCCGGAAAATTCAATTGCGTCCCGAGAAGGCCGAAAAGAGCCGCGAAACAAGTCCCGTGCTCTGCTCGATAGCGGCCTCGCCATTGGCGAGCCGCCGGGCCAGTTCTTCGATTCCACGGGTCAAGGGCGAGGTCTGGCCAACCTGCCAGAGATCCTGGGCCCGCAACTGCACGCGCTCGAGGATCTTTTCGTCGCGCGGGATTTTCGCGAAGATCGGCCGTCCCAAAGTGTGCGTTATCTGTTCTTCGTTGATCGGGTGATTGTGCTGATAGCGGCCGAGCAGAAAAGCGGGCTCGACACCGTTGAGTCCGAGCCGGCTGAACAGATCCATGAAGCGCCAGGCGCAGCGCGCCGCGGCGATCGATTGATCGAGTACGTAGAACAAAAAATCCGAACGTTCCCAGGCGGCCACCGCGTTTTCGTCGATATAACCGCCACAGTCGACAATCACGAAATCGAACAGCTGGCGCAGCAGATCGAGCGCGGCTGCGATCGTCTTGTCCGAGACCAGCTCGCTGTCCTCGATACGCTTGGGCGCCGCCAGCAGATAGACGCCCGATGGATGCTTGGTGAGGGCGGCCTCGAGCTGGATTGAATCGAGTTTGCGGTCGTTCTCACCGAGCTGCATGATCGTGCGCTCGGGCTCGAGATTGAGAAACACGGCCAGCCCGCCAGTTTGCAAGTCCAGGTCGACGACCGCCACCCGCTTGCCGAGGTTGCGGCGGAGCGCGAGCGCCAGATTGCCGACCAGACTGGTGACGCCCACTCCGCCCACTGTGCTGACCATCGACATTATGACGCCGCCGGTCTGGCGTTCTTCACGCCGCCGGCTCTCGCTGATCTTGAGGAGGGCCCGGGTGGCGTCGCCGGCGTCAAGCGGCATGAAGAGCAGTTCGTCCGCCCCCGCGCGCAGGATCCGGCGCATCAGCACCGGCGATCGTTCCGGCACCAGGGCGAACAGCGCCGGCCGCTGGTCCAGTTCGGTTTGCCGCTCGAGGTAGGCGAGCGCGCGCTCTTCGTTACCGCCGTCAAACAGCACGATGACCACGTCGGGTGGCGGGCCGCCGTTGGTCGGGCTGGGATCGCCCAGTCCCGACTCGAACAGCTCGATGGGCGGGTCACCAAGGTCAGCCAACGCTACCTTGACCTCTTGGCGGCGGCTATCTGCCGTCCCCACCAGGAGGATGCGGAGCATGCCCCGCCGCCCATCGTTTTTGCTCTCGTTTACCGCCACGTGCTACTCCAACCCCGACTTGCTCCCCGTTAGAACCGCGGACGGCTCACGTCCGGCGGCGAGAGCGGCTGAGTGGAGATATCAGACGCGTTCATCGGGCCGATACTGGTCGGCTGCGCGACCTGCCCGCCGTTCGGCAGCGGCTGGACGATCTGTGGCGTCACACTCATAATCATTTCGCTTTCCTGGTTGTCGTAGGAGGTGTTCTTGAACAGATTGCCCACCCAAGGCACATCACCGAGATAGGGTACCTTGGTCACGGTCGAGGTGGGTGTTTTCAGAATCAGGCCCGCGAGAATGAGGGTTTGATTATCGCGCAGCCGCACCACCGTCTGAGCCCGGCGGGTCACGAAGGCTGGCACCGTGAAACCGAACAGATTGACACCCGCACCGAAATCCGGCTGCGACACCTCGGGCTTGACCGACAGTTCGATCTCGTCCTTGCCGACCACGGTCGGGACGAAGATGATCGAAGTCCCGTACTGCTTGAACACGATGGTGCTATTCAAGGCCTGAGTGATGACGATGGGGATCTCGCCGCCATCGAGAAACTCGGCCTTTTCGCCCGAATTGGCCAAGAGACGTGGCTCGGAGAGCACTTTCCCGAGGTTATGGGCTTCGAGATACTCGAAAAACGCATTGGCCTGATAGTTCGGATTGCCGGCCGAAATTCCGTAGGTCAGGTTATTCGACAATTGGAGTGGCAGCAGACAGCCGCCAAAAGGCATGAAGGCACCGGTCGAGGAACCGCGACCGCAACTCGCAGTTATATTGCTGGCGGCGCTGGCCGCCGTCGCGGGGCCGCCACCCAGGTTGTTGAAAAACGAAAGACCCGACTTCTCCAGTGCCACGGACCAGTTGATACCGTCCTGTTCGGTGCGGCCGCGATTGACCTCGGCCACGATCGCGTTGAGCATCACCTGCTGCCGGCCGAAGGGATCGACCCGGACCTCGCGTTCTTCGTAGCGGCCCTGGCTGTCCCAGATAGCGAGGGTGGTGAAGCCTTCTTTATGGCCGATCAGATTGATCTGGTAGGGATTAACCACCTGGATATCGGCGACTTCGGTATTGGCCAGCGAAATGCGCCGGATGCGCCGCGGGAAATCAAAGATTCGCGACGCCCCGGACATCACGATCACGACATCGTTGGGCAGGAAGTTGGAACCGCTCGGTCCCGCCTCTGACGGCGAATAGGGGACCGCGAGCGGATTGGCCTTGAACTTTTGCGGCGGCGGCGGAGCTAAGGAGGACGCCGCCTGGCTCGGGATCATGGGGCCGCCGGCCGTCCCGCCCACCGCCGAGCTGGACGACGGCGCGACGTATTCCGCAAGCTTGATCGGCGATTCGCTGCTCGCCGCCGGGGCCGTGGATACTGCGGGCGCGGTGGCGAGGAAGGCCGGCGGCGTCACCGGCGCGGATGGCGCGGCGGCGGCGGTCACGGGGGCCGCGCTGACGGGTGCAGGGGCCGCAGGACGGGTGGTTGCGGGCGAGGTCGCGTCAGCCAACTCGGTTGGCTTTGACGCGCTCGAAGCTGCGGCGGCAGTGGCTCCCGAGGTGCTCGCGACACCCGGATTGGCGTCGGCCGTGGCTGTGGCCGGCGCGGGCGCGCCAGCACTCGCTGGCGCGGCGGCGGCTACCTTGGTCGCGGCCGACGTGGTGGCACTGTCGACGGGACCGGCCCCCGGATCAAGTGCCGCGACGGCGGGGGCCTTGCCGGAAGCGCTCATCGGGTTGTTGAGCGCGGCGGGCGCCTTCCCCGGCTCGGTCGGATTCGCGAAGTTCGTGATCGAATGAACATCCACCTTGTAGGTCAACGGGGCGCCGTCAGCATCCGTGACGTCGAGCGTCCATTCGCCGTTGTCGGCCCCCACCAAGACCAGTTGTCCGGGCACGCCACCGTGCACGATCAGCGCGTTGGGATTATTGATCACATGGACGGCAGGCGTGCTGTCTTCGCCCAGATTCTTGATTACGTAGGTGTCGCCAGCGTTAAGTGAGACCGGGATAACTTCGCGGTCCGCATCCGCCGCCGCGATTATGCCTGACGACGCGAGCAGCAGGATCGCGGCGCCGAGAGCTGATCCGAATTTCCAGCAATTGATCTTCATCACTTATGTCCCCCCCTGTTCGCCCACTCATCCTTTACGGAACGTCGATAGTCTTCGCGTGTGGCGCGGTGAAGCCGGCCGCGCTGGAGCCGACCGTGGCGGGCGCCGCCGGTACCCCCGCCGGATGACTTTCCGCGGCCGCAACCGGTGCGAGACCCGGAGTCATCGCGGCTGGCGGCGTCGCCCCGGCCTCCAAGCCGGCATCGCTGTCCGCACCGGACTCCCCGCTGGAAGGAGTCGACGCCACCTTGTCAGGCTGATCCTGCGCGCTGGCCGTCGGTCCGGTGGGCGCGGCGTCCGCGGATGACACCCCGCCGTGGTTATGCACGAACGAGACACTTTCGACGGTCTTGCCATTGCGCATAATTTCGACTTCAACCGGCCGGTTGGCGGGCACGGTCGGAATCGCGGCCGCCACGTGTTGCGGCTGGATCACCGGCGCGGCGACCGAAGACCGCAGCAACTCGCTCATGTCGACGCCCTCGGTGTCGACGATTTTCTTGTCTTCGTAGTTCCGCATCGCCATCCGAAGCGGACCTTCGTGCGTTGCCAAAACCACGCGCTCGGCCTGGTCTGGCGTCACGAGCAGCGTGACGACGCGTACGACTTCGGGTTTGTCGGCGTTGACGTTCTCGATTTCCTGCGCGACCGCCAGGACTTCGACGTTCTGCAGGACGATTTTGGAAAAGGGCTGATTGCCATTTTGACTGTTGGTCACCGAGACCAGCAGGTCGACGCGTGAGTGGGGCAGGACGAACCCGGAGATATCGCTGACCTCGTCAACCGGAACCGAGATCGCGCGCATGCCGCTCGGAATCAGCAAGGGGAGAACCCCGGCGTTCTTGTCGCCGCTGAAAAGACGGTCACCAATGATTGGCTCATTTGTGACGAAGCTGGTCCTGGTAAACTGATTCATTAATGGACCAGGATCGGTAAAGGCGCCCGGCGGCATATCGTCCTTCGACCAGCGCACCAGCTTGACCGAGCTCCCATCGATTTTGGATCCTATCGGCAGATCCTTGGCGGCGACCACGACGGAGATGGACTTGACCATCGCCTCGTCGATTTGAGCTTCACGTTTTTTGAGCGCCGAATAAACCACCATAGCTGCTACCAGCGCCGCGACGCCCGCGAGCAATACGAAAACAATTGGCCGTCTCATCTATCCCCTCCCCCTTTGCCCGTCGCCGCGCCCAGTGCCGTAATCTTTGCCCGTGGCCCGCAAAAACCCCCGAATCTCCACGGGTTGACGGCAGTCACGATCCTGATCAACTAATCAAGGACCATCTGACCACAACATCAAGCATGATACGTGCCGTAAGGCGCGTAGCCCGAATCCACTCCGTAATCATCCGAAAGAAGGCTTTGTGCAACGGTACATTTTAGAATTAGCCAACTCTAAACTATGCGCCGTTGGAGCGTTAAGGCAAGTCTTATGATCTTAACCAAGAAGTTTTCTCGTTGAACCTAATCACGACATCACAAGGAAGTAATTTTCGGCTAGAATCTTTGCTACACTTCATCAGTCTTCCATGAGCATCATGAACTTCGCCGAGATTTCAGTTCATGTTCCTCCTAGCAGATCCTTGTCTATCGCGTTCCAACTCACCATGGCGTCGATGCTGTTGCCAGTCGAGGTAAAGGCAACAAACACCGCGATCGCGACCGCCGCAAGGATCAGCGCGTATTCGGTCATGGTTTGCCCACGGTCGAAATGACGACGCGCCTCTCTGTAAGCGATAAACAGTTGTATCAGGCTTCGCATAAGTTCTGCCTCTGAGCGGTTTGATTCGAGGCGCGGCGATCAATCAGGTTCATTTTCATCCGTTAGCTCGCTGGGCATCAGCCGTCGAACAGATCAGGAGATCTGACTTGAAATGGTCCAGAGTTCTGAAGAGTTCCATTTAGCCGGTGCAACTACGCCTAAATCTTAGTGCAGCAAGTCAAAGTAGTGCAAGCACATTTTTAAGTGTGTTTTACCCTGCTGGTTGAGTTATTACCCATTTCTGCCATAGGTAACGCCACACTCACGATGTTCATCCGTGGGCATTGAGCGGTACAAATGATTGGTTTCATCCTTCATCCTTTTTGGAGCTCATAAGACATTTTGATCTGTTATCATCCAAGGAGTGATATTATGATACACGAGATGTGCCAATCTACTTACTTATGATTTAAGCTCTTTAACGTATCCACATTATATTTACTTGACGACGCAGCAACAACTGTTGCATTGGTGCAACGGAACAGCGCTTTGTGGCTCTCTCGATGATGCCGGGGAGCCGTGTAGGCTATCGCAGAGGGAGCAGGGGAAGATTGTACGAAACTATCCGTATATGCTTGATATGAAATAATTAAAGATGTTTAAACGTATCATATTCATAGTGTGTATGTGACAGATTGTGCAAACTGGACGATTCGGGCGGGCAGATCTGCCCACCGATGTCCTGCCGCGGGTGCGCGGCCCGTAATTGATGGAAAATGTTGCAAACGATCACTGACACACCCAGGGCTGGTTGACACGAAAAAGCGGCACACAGTATCGTTTGCTTGTCAGTTTACCTCACGACTACGCCGCACGAGCCACCCTCGATGACCTCCAGGGAAGACACCGACCAGAAGAACGAGACCGCTTCGTCCTCCACGTCGGCGGGCGCGCCGTTACTTAAGCCGTCGACAGCCCTTCCCGGCGGTGAACCTAAGCCGACGGGGCTGGTTGCGGCCATTGCTCCGCCGATACCACCGCGGGTCGAGGCCAAGCCTAACCCGGCGGTCAAAGCTCCCGTTGCGACGCCCAAGCCCGACAGCTCGTTGCCAGTCTCGATGGTCGTGCGGCCGGCGGGTGCCGTGGCGCCCTCCTCGGACACTCAATCGCCACGATTCCCTGGGGAATTGGCGGAGAGCTTCACGACGGCGCTGGCGCGGGTCGTGCCGCTCCCTTCGAGTGCCGGACGGTTCGGCGGCTGGTGGCGACGTTCTTCCCGCGAAGCGTCGCGAACTCAGCGGGCGGTCGCTTTCGACGGCTTTCGCAGCGATCTTTACGACGACAAGCTCGAGCGCGATCGGCGCTACGGCACGGTGTATACTGTCGTCGAGCAGCGCAACGCTTACCTCGTGCGACTCGAGATGCCGCGTCAGCTGGCGTCGTCGGCGTTGCGGGCGACCTGGAATATGCCGCGCGAGATGCCTGACTACAACTACACAATTGCGCTTACGAACAATGTGCTGATCGTCAAGGCCAGCGTGCCGGGCGAAGCGCTGCGGCGGCTCTCGTACATTTCAACTTCATTTCCCGCCGACTTCATGACCAGAATCGAATTTGCGCGACTGGTCGACGGTTTCGTCCATCGGTTACGCGACAAAGTGCTGGAAGTAATCGTCTTCACACGAAACTCCCACGATGCGCATCGAACCGTCGCGGTCCAATCATCAGCGCAGTGATCCGCGAGGTGCGAGCCTCGGGTAGACCCTCGGAACCATGCGGCTGATCATCCGGGACGCCAAAAGCATCGATATTCAGCAGATAGCGGCAATCGAGCGGCTTTCCTTCGATCAGCCCTGGAGTGTCGAGTCGTTCGTTCACGAACTGTCGCTGCCGTTCTCCCGTACGATTGTCGGCCTGAGCAACGACGGCCCTCGTGCGGAAATTATCGGCTATCTATGCCGCTGGTTGGTGGCGGATGAGTGCCACATCCTCAGTGTGGCGGTTGCGCCACAGTTTCGCCGGACGGGGATCGGCGAAATACTGATGGGCGAAGCAATCGCGGAAGCGGCGGTCAAAGGGGTCGCGATCATCACGCTCGAGGTCCGACGGTCGAATCTGGCGGCCCGAAACCTCTACCGTAAGTTGAACTTTGCCGAACGCCGGATCCGCAAAAACTATTACGGACCCGGCGAGGATGCGATCATCATGGAACGGCGGCTGAAGCGGCGCGAACATTAGATAACATTGTTCTAGGAATCAGTTTTCGCGCGGCCGAGATCGAAGCGTGTTACAAAAGGACTACATATGTGCCATACTAAAGCAATGTTCGGGCGAGTCGGAGCCCCCAGTATCGCCGGCGCGAGCGGGGAACCCCGAAATTGGATGCCATGAACCGGTGATGAACCAGTGATTAATTTGACGTTCAAGAAGGGCGAAAAGGTTGTCTATCCCGCACATGGAGTCGCCGTTATCGACGATATCCAGAGCCGAGTGATCTCCGGAACCCAACGCAGGTTCTATATGTTACGCATCCTTGGCACGGAAAAAATGACAATCATGATTCCGACCGAGAACGTCGAGGCCGTCGGACTGCGCCGCGTGATTGGCAAGGACACCGTCACCAAGATTTACAAAATCCTGCGCGAGAAGAAGGTCGAAGGGGACTCGCAGACCTGGAACCGGCGCTATCGCGAGTATACCGAGAAGATCAAGACGGGTTCGCCGCTCGAAATCGCCAAGGTGCTGCGCGACCTGCTCGTACTGAAGGGTGACAAGGAACTTTCGTTCGGCGAGCGCAAGATGCTCGATACGGCGCGCAGTTTGCTCGTGAAGGAACTTTCGATCGCGAAGGCTCATCCTGAGGAAAAGATCATGGAAGAGCTGAAGACGATTTTCGCGAACTGACACCTTCCTGAACAAGCTCTCGCATGAATCGGGCCGCGATCACGTCGCGGCCCTTTTTTGCGCTCTTCGCCTGATCGTGCCATCGTTCGCCTGATGCGCGCGTCGGCGATCGTGGTGGCTGCCGGTAGTGGACTCCGGTTGGGGGTCGGCATCCCCAAGGCCTTCGTATCGTTCGGCGGCTCCACGCTGCTCGGCGCGACGCTCCGCACGATCGGTGCCGTACCGTCGATTGTCGAGGTGGTGATAACCGTCCCGGCCGGGATGGAGGCGCGGGCGCGACACGAGGTTGACGCTGCCGGGCTGGAGATTCCGGTAAAGATCGTTGCGGGCGGCGCCGAGCGTCAGGATTCGGTCCGGATCGCTCTCGCTCTAACCAGCGCCGAGGCGGAATTGATCGTCGTGCACGACGCGGCCCGGCCGTTGGCGGGCGTCGCGATGTTCGAGGCGTGTCTCGAGCGCGCCGCCGCGATCGGCGCGGCGATCGTCGCGATCCCCGTCGCGGACACCCTCAAGCGGGTCGTTAAGAATGACCGTGCCGGAGGCATGGAACAGGGGGCGGCC
>Ga0074045_10001990_pt1 | contig 19315 bp, 21 predicted proteins | sample BogForMeECP23OM2_FD_94442 | JGI IMG/M metagenome (GOLD analysis project Ga0074045, IMG submission 94442) | Bog forest soil microbial communities from Calvert Island, British Columbia, Canada - Bog Forest MetaG ECP23OM2 | ecosystem: Environmental > Terrestrial > Soil > Wetlands ...
CCGACAAGGCATCCGCATTTTGACGCGAGGAAGTACTCATGTCGGCGATTGACCAGATACTGCCCGATCAGTTCCTCGCTGCGCCCGTAGTCGATCGAGGTGTCGATCAAGTTGATGCCGCCGTCAAGCACCGCATTGAGGAGCCGGCCCGCGTCCTCGTGCTTGACGCCAGCCGCCCGGCGGCCGAGGTCAGCGCGGCTATCCTTGGCGCGGTCACGGCACGGATGCAGAATCGATGAGTCTCGCGGGAGTGATCGGTAATCACGAGCGGATAGCCGCCCTCTGGCACGAGCTCGCGTATCGGCCGGCCCACGGCTATCTGCTCACCGGACCCCGTGGAATCGGCAAATCGTTGATCGCGCTGGGGTTTGCCCACGGGATCCTGTGCGAACGATCGCCTGGCCCCGCGTTTTGTTGCACGCCCGAGAACTGCCCGGTGCGGAAAGCGCCGGCGTCCTCGCGACCACGGGCGGGCGCACCGGCGGCGGCACGTTGCGACTGCTGCGCGGCCTGCGTCCAGGTCGCGACCGGGGTCCATCCGGATTTCACCTACGTTGCGCGGGCCGCGAACCGGACCGACGTCCTGATCGAGCAGGTGCGTGGCTTGATCGAGCGGGTTGGCTTCAAGCCGTCGCGCGGACCCCGCCGGGTCGCGCTGATCGACGACGCCGAAACCTTGAATCTTCCCGCCCAGAACGCCCTGCTCAAGACGCTCGAAGAGCCGCCCGGCGCGACGATCGTATTTCTGGTAAGCGACAATGAGCGCGCCCTGCTCGATACGATCCGCTCGCGGCTCCGCCCGGTGCGGTTTGCGCCGCTGGAGACCGCCGAGTTGGCCGCCCTGCTGATCGCCCGCGCCGGACTCGACGCGGAACGCGCGGGCGCCCTTGCCCGGCTGGCCCGCGGCAGTGTGAGTCGCGCGCTCGAGCTGGTCGACGGGGCGGAACCCCCGGTCAATGAGCTGCTCGGCGCCTTGAGTCAGGCCGGTACGCTGGACTTCGCCCGGGCGCAGGCGCTCGCCCAGGAGTTCTTCGGTGCGCGCGAGCAGGCGGCCGACAATTTCGAGCTAATCGCACGGCTGCTCGAAGAGATGCTATGTTGCAAGCTGTTGCGTCCCGCGGCGGACGCCCCGCAAGCGACAGCGGCGATGACCAAACTTTCGGGTCGACTCGGGGTTACGGTGATCGCGGACCTGCTTGACCGGGCGCTGCGGGCGCGGGCGGCGATCGAGACGATGGCGAATTCGCGCTTGCAGGCCGAACAATGGTGGATGGCCGCCGGCGCCGCGCTCCGCGGCGAACCGGACGGTGGCGGGTGACGGAGAAGTTGGACAGTGGCGGGTGAAATAGATCCCTTCGAAACGCACGGCGATAGCACGCCCAAAATCGTTGCGGTCAGCCTGCAGACGACGGGCCATCTGTATAACTATCTGGCCCCGGGATTCGCGCTGCGGCGCGGCGACCGGGTGATGGTCGAAGCCGAATCCGGGATGCGCCTGGGAACCGTCGAGATCCCCCCGCATGAACCGGCGCGGACGCTGAACCTGGCGCAGCTCAAGCCCGTCGTGCGGATCGCCGAGGATCGCGATTTCCGGCTCGAAGAAGATACGTTGACCCGTGAGCAGCAGGCCGAACGGCTCTGCGTCAGCCGGATCCACGAGCGCGGCCTGGGGATGAAACTGATCACGGTCGATTACGCGCTCGACGGGCGCAAGGCGACCTTCTACTTCGTCGCGGAAAACAGGGTCGATTTCCGCGAACTGGTCCGCGATCTGGCCAACACGCTGCGCGTGCGGGTCGAGATGAAGCAGATCGGCGCCCGGGACGAAACCAAGGTGACCGGCGGGATCGGACCCTGCGGCCGCGAGCTTTGTTGCTCGTCCTTCCTGCGCGACTTCGACGCCGTGACCGTGAAGATGGCGCGCGACCAGGGGCTGGCGCTAAATCCGTCGCGGCTGGCCGGGATGTGCGGGCGGCTCAAGTGCTGCCTCCGTTATGAATATGCGACCTACGCGGAGCTCAAGCGCAATCTGCCGAACTCCGGCAAGCGGGTCGAGTCGGTCAAGGGCAACGGCAAGGTGCTCCGCCAGAATATTCTCAAGCAGACGGTGTTGATCCAGCGCGACGACGACGGGGTGCTGGTCGAGGCGACCCTCGAAGACCTGGTCGATCCGCGCCGGCCGAAAGAAGCCGCGCAAGGCGCCCAAGCCACGCAAGCGCCGGACGACGACATGGTCCTGACGCCCGAGGCCCAGCGCGAGATTTGGCGCAAGAACTGGAGCGACAAGTAGCGCAAGCAGTAGCGATCGATATTACCGATGAGTGAACGCGTTCATATCACCACCGCGATCTTCTATTGCAACGGCACGCCGCATGTCGGCAGCGCCTACGAAGCGCTCGCGGCCGACGTCTTTACGCGCTGGCAGCGGCGCAAGAATGGCCCCGGCCAAGTCACGTTCCTGAGCGGGACGGACGAGCACGGCGACAAGATTCGCCGCGCCGCGATGGCCCAGGGACTCGCGCCCAAGGCTTACACCGACAAAATGTCCGAGCTGTTTCGCGAGGCCTTCGCCGGGCTCAACGTCAGTTTCGACTACTGGGTGCGGACCACCGACGAGGTTCACGAAAAGTTCGTGCAGGAGATGCTCACCCGGACTCATGCGCGCGGTGATATCTACTTCCGCGACTACGAGGGACTCTACTGCGTCGATTGCGAGCGCTTCTATACCGAAAAGGAGCTGCTGCCCGGCAACGTCTGCCCGACCCATAACCGGCCCGTCGAGCTGATCAGCGAGGGCAACTATTTTCTCAAGATCGACAAATATCGCGAGCAGGTGCTGCGCCATATCCGGGATAATCCGGATTTCATCCGGCCGGAACGCTACCGCAACGAAGCGCTCAACATGCTGGCTGAGCCGCTCGCCGACCTCTGTATCTCGCGGCCCAAGTCCCGGATGGACTGGGGGATCGAAATCCCCTTCGACCCCAAATACGTAACCTACGTCTGGTACGACGCCTTCTGGACCTACGTCAGCAAGCCGGCCACGGAAATGGGGATCGAAGCGTTCATGCGGGACGTCTTTCCGCATACCGAACATTTTATCGGCAAGGATATTCTCAAGACGCACGCGGTCTACTGGCCGCCGATGTTGCTCGCGGCGGGCTTCGATCAACTCTTCAAGCATCTCAATGTTCACGGCTGGCTCAACTTCGGCGGGTCGCGGATGTCCAAGAGTTCGGGCAATGTGCGTGACCCGGTCTCCTACGAAAAATCCTTCGGGCCGGACGTGTTGCGCTACTTCGTGATGCGGGAAGTGGTCTACGGTCTCGACGGCGATTTTTCCGAGGAGCGCCTCACCGAGCGCTACAATGCCGACTTGGCCAACGACTTGGGGAACTTCACCAGCCGGGTGCTGACCATGGCGCAGCGTTACCTGGGCGGTGAACTCAAGGAGCCGCCCGCGATTGGTGATCCGGAAGTGGACGGCAGGCTGGTCGCGGCGTTTAGCGGATTAACCTCGCGGGTCGGCGTACTGGTCGACGAGCTCGCGATGAACCGCGCGCTCGAAGCTATCTGGCAGGCGCTGGACGCCGCCAACAAATATATCGCGGCTACAGCACCCTTCACCCTGGCCAAGGATCCCGCGCAACTCCCTCGCGTCGGGCAGATACTCGCCAACGCGATCGAAGGATTGCGTGTGATCGCCGGCACGCTCGAGTCTTTTATGCCGGTCACCGCGGGCAAGCTCTTCGACATGCTGAACGTCGATCAGGCGACCGCCAGGCAGCCCTGGGGCGAGGGTCTCAAGCCCGGCCATAAGGTCAACCCTCCGATCGCACTCTTCCCGCGGATCGAAAAAGTCAAAGCTTGAGCGGCCTAACCTCTAGGAAGCTCAGCACGAGCCCGAAGATGCGCTTTCCAAAAATTCACAAGCTCTGAGTCCTTCGTCGCTCGCGTTCCTCAAGGGCAGGCTCCGTCTGCGGGCGAAACAGCCCTGAGGCTTTGCGAAGGGAATCTAGAGGTATCTGCAAGGAATCGGAGCCGGCATTCCCTTCGAGGGACTCAGGGCAGGCTCCCGCGCGACAGGCAAAGTAGACGCGCGGGAATGACAACACGCGATGTCTTTACAGCAAAGTCACAGTCACACTGATCCATGTACGTCCGCGTGACGCGGCGGTCGTTCAGGCTAGCGAGGGTTTCGGATTCAGCGGGCCTATCACCGGGGTCTCTTCCACCGCGCGTTTTTCGCGTGGCGGCGCCGGTGGGCTGGGCGGATTGCTGACGGCGGCGGGTGCCGGATGCGGATTCAACGGGCGGCCTTCCTCGAAGGCTTTGAGCATCTCCATGACTTCGTCGCCGTCGACCACTTCCTTCTCGATCAACCGCTCCGCCAAGGCGTGTAACAGCGGCTGATGGTCGGAGAGCAGGCCCTTGGCCGTGTTGTAGGCTTGGGTCAACATCCGGCGCACCTCGCGATCAATCTCGATCGCGGTCTGCTCGGAGTAGTCGCGGGAATGACCGATATCGCGGCCGAGGAAGATCTGCTCCTCCTGCTTACCGAAGGTCATCGGGCCGAGTTCCTCGCTCATCCCCCACTGGCAGATCATCTTGCGCGCGAGCTCGGTTGCCCGCTCGAGGTCGTTGCCCGCGCCGGTCCACATCTCGTTGAAGACCATCTGCTCCGCGACGCGCCCGCCAAACAGGACCGCGAGCATAGTCATAAGGTACTGACGCGATTCGGTGTAACGGTCGTCGGTCGGGAGCTGCTGGGTGAGCCCCAAGGCCATCCCCCGGGGAATAATCGTGACCTTGTGCACGGGGTCCGCGCCCGGCAGCAACGCCGCGACCATCGCGTGACCCGACTCATGGTAGGCGACCTTCTTCCGCTCTTCCGCCGACATCACCATCGAGCGCCGCTCGGCGCCCATCATGACCTTGTCCTTGGCCAGCTCGAAGTCGTTCATCTCGACTTTTTCCTTGGCGTTACGCGCGGCGAGCAGGGCGGCCTCGTTGACCAGATTCTCGAGGTCAGCGCCGGCGAAGCCCGAGGTCGAGCGGGCCAGCTTGATGACATCGACGTCTTCGGAGAGCGGCACCCGCCGCGTATGGACCTTGAGGATACCTTCGCGGCCCTTGACGTCCGGCCGGGGGACGACCACCCGCCGATCGAATCGGCCGGGCCGCAGCAGCGCGGGATCGAGCACGTCGGGACGGTTGGTCGCGGCGACTAGGATAACGCCCTCGTTCGCCTCGAACCCGTCCATCTCGACCAGCAACTGGTTAAGGGTCTGCTCGCGCTCGTCATGACCGCCGCCCAAGCCGGCGCCCCTATGGCGTCCGACGGCGTCGATCTCATCGATAAAAATGATACAGGGGGCGTGCTTCTTGCCCTGCACGAAAAGGTCGCGCACGCGTGAAGCGCCCACGCCCACGAACATCTCGACAAAGTCCGAGCCGGAGATCGAGAAGAACGGCACACCCGCTTCGCCCGCGATCGCCCGGGCCAGAAGGGTCTTGCCGGTTCCGGGAGGACCGACCAGCAGCACACCCTTCGGAATTCGGCCGCCCAGCCGGGTGAAGCGTTTAGGGTCCTTCAGGAACTGGATAATCTCTTCGAGTTCGTCTTTGGCTTCGTCAATTCCGGCAACGTCGGCGAAGGTGACTTTATGGGTATTTTCGGTCAGCAGTTTGGCGCGGCTCTTACCGAACGACATCGCCTTGCCGCCGCCAATCTGCATCTGGCGCATGAAGAAGATCCAGACCCCGACCAGCAGGAGCATCGGGAACCATTGCACCAACAAGACCATCCACCAGGGGTCACCCTCGGCCGGCTTCGCTTCAATCTTGACGCCCTTGTCGCGCAGATCCTTGACGAGGTCGGGATCGGTCGGCGCGTAGCTGCGGAAGTGCTCGCCGCTGTTGGTCTCGCCGGTGATAACGTTGCCCTGAATCGTGACTTTCGCGACGTGGCCGTGATCAACGTCGTTGAGAAAGTCCGAGAAGATAACATCCGGCTGACGCTGCTGGGTATTGCTGATGAACTTGAACATCAGCAGCGCCATCAGCAGAACCACCAGCCACAGCGCAATGTTACGCCAAACTTGTGTCATTACATCTCAAAGATTAGCACGCCGGTTGATTTTTTAGCAACGACGCTTTTCATGTTCGCGACGCCCCCGGTGGCCCGCAGATGTTGCACTCTGCGGGTCGCGGAAGTCACTAGCGCGACCCGGCTGCGCGCGATTCCGGGAATCCACAGAATCTGGCCGTCAGCCGTGACCAGCGGCCAGTGCGAGCGGCGGCCCCGGGCGAGTTTGCGATCGACGAACAGGTCCTGAACCTTGCGCGTGCCACGCATCCCGTCCGGCGCGATCCGGTCACCGGCCATGAAGTTGCGCACCGTGAGCGGACCGCGCAGCCGATCGGCGTCGAACAGCGCTTCCATCGGTGGGACTGGCAGCCGCCACGGTTCGTTGCGGGGTTCGTCGGACTTTCGCTCGAGCAGCCGGGCCTCGAAGGTGAAGCCGGCCGCGTCGATCCGGGTCGTTCCCGCCGGGTCGAGCGCGACAAGAAAAGGTCGTTCGGCGACGACGGCGCCGTCACTGGGTTCGAGTATCGCGCACTGATACTCGCGGCGGAGCCGCCAGCGGCCGGGGAGCGGCGTGCGTCCGCCCGGATTACGCCCGAGGCACACCCGGAGCATCGCGAGGATATGGTCGCGCGTGATCGACCGCAGGTCACCGCAATGCGCGCGGACGAATTCGCGCAGCACCGCCTGGGCGAGCGCGGGGTCAAGCTGTTCGAAGCCGGCCAAGGCAAGGCGCGCGCCGTCGCGCCGTCGGGCCAGCTCCGCGCGAGCGGCCGCGGTCAGATAGCGGTCGAGCGCGCGCATCTCATCGGCCAGCTCAACGAGCCGCGCGCCGACCCCCGGGGCGAACTCCCGCTCGAGCAGCGGGAGCAGTTCGTGGCGGATCCGATTGCGCAAAATGCGTGGCGAGGCGTTGCTCTGATCGGTAACCCAGGCCGCGTCGAGCGCCGCGAGGTAAGCGAGCACGGTCGCGCGGTCGACCCCGAGCAAGGGGCGCCACAAGCGGCCGGGACCATGCGTAACCATCGCCGCGAGCCCGCTCGCGCCGCTGCCGCGCAGAAGCCGCATCAGCACCGTCTCGGCCTGATCGCCCGCGTGATGGGCGATCGCGATATGGTTCGCCTTGACGCGGTCGGCCGCGCGATTGAGGAAGGCGTGCCGGGCTTCGCGCGCGCGCTCCTCGAGGTTCGGAACGCCGGGTTTGAGCCCGCGCGCCTGCTCGACGATCAGCTCGATCCCAAGCTTTGTACAAAGTTCGCGCACAAAGGTTTCGTCGCGATCGGCCTCGGCGCCGCGCAGCCGATGGTTCAGATGAGCCGCCACCAGCCTGAAGTGAAAGCGTGAGCGCAAAGCGGCGAGGGCGTACAGCAGCGCGACCGAATCCGGGCCGCCGGAGACCGCGCTTACGATCACGCTGCCCGGCTCAAGCGCGAGCGTCCGGAGCGCCGCGGCGACCGGCTGCAGAATGGTGGTAACGGCTCTGCCGCGGGTGGTCATCGGAGTCACCCCGCGATCTGGTCGAGCAGATGGAGAATGACGTCGATGCCGGCGAGATTTACTTCAAGCTCTTCCGCCAGCGTGCGGATAAGTCGTGCGCGGCGTAGCGCGGTGGCGTCGTAGAGCGGCTCGCCCGGGCGGACGGCGGACGGCGCCGCGACCGGCTCGATGAGCTGCTCGTGCTCCCACAAGATCAACTGCCGCTCGCTAATCCCGCTCATCAGGCAGAGCGCCGAGCGGCCCAGCAGGGTGGTCTGCCGTCCGGCAGCCGTCGTTCGTTTACGTGATCCTTGCCGCGCCATCGTATCAGCTCCTGGCGAGCTCGGCGCGTGGATCGGCGACCCCGCGCGCCCGCCGCCGGTCAGCCAATTGCTGCATCAGCTCGCGCTCCTCGGCGGTGAGGTCGGTGGGGGCGAGGACGCGCAGTTCGTAGAGCAGGTCGCCGGCCGGTTCCTTGCCCCGGGCCGGCAGCCCCTTGCCGCGCAAACGCATCACGCGGCCGGCTTGACTGTCGGGCGGGATCTTCAACGCGATCCGGCCGTCCGGCGTCGGCGCGGTGACTTCGGCGCCGAGCGCCGCCTCATAATCCCAGACCGGCAGGCTGCAGCGGATATCGCGGCCGTTGAGCGTGAAGCCGGGACCGGGCTCGACGCGAATCGTCATGATCAGGTCGCCGTTGAGTTCGGGGCGCGCCGCCTTGCCGCCCTGGCCCTTCAGCCGCAGCCGCGAGTTGTCGGCCATCCCGGGCGGGATCGTGACCTCGAGCGTGCGCCGCGCCCGGATCGCGCCACTCCCGCCACAGGTCTCGCACGGCTCGGCGGAATGAATGATGCGGGTCTTGCCGCGAGTCTCCGCCTGGGCGCGGAGACCGGTGCCGCCGCAGGTGGGGCACTGATCCTCGGCGAGCATTTCGAGCCGCCGATTCCCGCCGCGCACGGCGTCGTACAGCGAGATCGTGGTCGTCGCTTCGAGGTCGTGGGCCCGTGCGGCGCGTCCTCCCGTGCGGCCGTTGAGACCCTCGAAGTCGAAGTCCTGATAGCCGGTGCGGCCACCGCCGCCGCTGAAGAAACGCTCGAAGAAATCGCTGAAGGCGCCCGCGTCCGCCGATTCGAAGCCTCGTGGTCCGGCTCCACGACCCGACCGCGCATAGCGGCGCAGGACTTCGTCCTCGGGCGCCCCGCGCTCCCAATCGGCGCCGAGTTCGTCATACTTCTTGCGCTTATCGGCGTCGCTGAGAACCTGGTAGGCCTCATTGATCTCCTTGAAGCGCTTCTCGGCGTCCTTGTTGTTGGGATTGACGTCGGGATGGTGTTTGCGGGCGAGCTTGCGGTACGCGCTTTTGATTTCGGCCGCCGTCGCGCCGCGCTCGACACCCAGGACTTTATAATAGTCGCGAAATTCCATGAATGACTTTAACTTTGGCCGCGCGTCGCAGACTCCGCCGCCCCCTGTTCCCTGCCTCCGGCTCGGTCATTTTTAACATGACCACGAAGCGACGCGGGCGCAACCCAGGTTGTCATAATGAGGCCGAACGCGTGGCTTCGGCGCGGGCTTCGAGGGTGTCGCGCACCGCCTGCAGCCGGGTCTCGAGGGTTCGGACGTCGGCCTCGATACGCGTCTGCCGCCGCCAGATAAACATGACGTACAAGAAGATCGCCGCGAAGATGATGCTATAGGCGGCGAACAGGTAGTTGAAGTTATCCATTCACAACGTCTCCATCAGAGATCCTCTAGAGCGGCGCGCGCCAGTCCGACTTCCCGGGCGAGTGCGCGCAGACGGGTGCCGGCCCGAAGCAGCGCGATCCGGGTCATCAGCAGCCAGACCATCAGCGCGGTGAAGGCCGCCAGCGAGACCAGCAACGTCACGACCATCCGCGGATCTTCGAGTCCGTGACCGCCCGCGCGCGTGACCAGCACCGCCGGATGAATCGTGCGCCAGAGCCGCACCGAGACGATTACCACCGGCACGTCGGCGGCGGCGGCGATCCCGACGACCGCCGCAAAGCGCGCCGTCTGCGGCGAGTCGCCGCCCATCGCCCGCAACATCAGGTACCCGCCATAGAGCAGCCACAGGATCAGCGTGGTCGTCAGGCGCGAGTCCCACGTCCACCAGGTCCCCCAAATCGGTTTGGCCCAGATTGAACCGGTGATCAGCACCAGCGTGCAGAAGACCATGCCGCCCTCGGCGGCGGTATAGCCGAGTTCGTCGAAGATTTCGTGGCCGAGCCACAGATAGAAAATTCCGCAAATCGCGACGAGCCCAAACGCGGCAAAGCTCACCCACGCGCAAGCCACGTGAAAATAGAAGATACGCTGCACGATCCCCTGCTCGGCTTCGGTGGGCACCCAGTCGAAAACCATGAAGAGCGCCAGGATCATCAGCGCCAGCGTCAGCAATCCGGTCAAGGTCGCGGCCTTATGCTTCATCGCGTCAACTCACCGCTCCTTTCAGAGTCTGTGAATTTTTCTCTTCGTCCAAGAGCACCCTCTGGTGTCATCCTGAGCCGGCGAGCAGCGCGAGCCGTGTCGAAGGACCCGCGCGTAGCGCCTTCAGCTTATGCTTCGTATGACCGGAAACAGACAAGGCATTTTAAGATGATGCTTCAGCGTAAAGCCCCAACGAAACCTTCCTATGCCCGGCGCGCCGAGTTAGATCGTTAGTGAATGCTATATGTAAAACAGCGTACGATTCGACATTACATAAACGTATGGGGGGCCTGGGGAAGCGCTGCGCGCAGGTCCTTCGACACGGCTGTCGGGTTTGGCCGCGCCTCGCTGACTCGGCCGCCCCCCTGGCTCGCCGGCTCAGGATGACACCAGAGCGCTCTCAGACGAATCGAAAAATTCACAAACTCTCTGGGCAGGCTCAATCCTCGCTAATCGCGTACTCGAACAAAAGATAGCCGGCACTCAGGAATAGCACATCGAAGGCGGTCAGCAGCTTGAGCCATTGCGCGGCGGCGGCGAGCGGCGCGCCAGCCAGTGCCAGTTCACCGCCCTTGACCCCGGCGATCAGCGCCGGCACGAACATCGGGACCGCCAGCAGGGGCAGCAGCAGGTCGCCCGCGCGCAGCCGTCCCGCGATCGCGGCGAGCAGGGTCACGAGTGCGGCAAAGCCCAACGCGCCTAACCCGAGCGACGGCCCGAGGCGGAGCAGCCGCATATCGAAATCAAGGTTGAAGAAGAGCACGAGGACAAAGACCGCGGCAACTTCCGCAATCGCCATGAAGATGAAAGCGGCGGCGAGCTTCGCGCAAAACAGGGTCGCCCGATCGACCGGGCTCAGCAAGAGCGCACGGAGGCATCCGTTCTCGCGTTCGGCGGCGAGCGCCCGGGTCGCGCCCATCGTGCCGGCGAAGATCAGCGCGACCCAGAGTGCGCCGGCGGCGGTCCCGGCGTCGCGGGGGCCGCCCACCGGGTCGAGCGCAAAGACCATCACGACCAGGATCAGCAGCGACAGCGCGACCAGCGTCAGGACGCTCTCGCCCGCCCGCAACTCGAGTCGCAGGTCCTTGCGCAGTATCGCGGCAAAGGCGGCCATGCGAGGGATTAGACGGCTTGCCGGGAAATCGCCGGAGCCGCTTCGTGGAGATTCGACGGCGGGTCGAGCCGGACGAGCCGCCCGCGCACCAACTCATAGGGCACTAGCGGCAGACTTCCGGGCTGGGCCACCTGATGGGCCGTCAGCAGCACGGCGCAGCCCCGGGTCATGGCGTCGCCCACCAGACTCGCCGCCAGCCTGGCGCCTTCGGGATCGAGCGCCGTGAACGGCTCGTCCATCAGGAGCACGTCGGGCGTCGGCAGGAGCGCCCGGGCGAGCGCGAGCCGCTGTTCCATCCCGCGCGAGAAGCCCCGCACCCTCTCGTCGGCCGCGCTCGCGAGTCCCACACGCTCGATCCAGGACCGCACCAGCGGCGCAGGGTTCGCGATTCGATACAAGGCGCAAAAGAAGGTCAGATTCTCGCGCGCGGTCAGATTCGGGTAGAGGAAGCTCTGATGGGTCAGCAGGCCGACGCGGCGGCGCAACGCCGGTTCGAGCCGATTACTCGGCGCGCCGAACAGGAGCGCCGCGCCGGCGGTGGGCGTCCCGAGACCGGCGAGCAGGCTGAGCAGGGTCGACTTGCCGGCGCCGTTGCGTCCGCAAATCAGCACGCCCGCCTCGGACTCGACTTGCAGGTTGATCGCGCGCAGCACCGGTGTGAAGCCGAAGCTCTGGGCGAGGCCCCGCGCCTCGATCGGCGCCGCGCTCATCGTGGCGCCGCCGCGCCGTTAGCGTCCTTCGTATCCATCGGTTGAAACATAGCAGGAAAAGGGATACCGCCGCGCCCTCAGCTCGACCGGCAACGACCCGTCACCTGAAGCACAGGCAATTGCTTGCGCGCGCGCAGACTCCTGATACGCTGGCGAAGAGTATTGGAGAATTACAAGATGCGACGAGCCGCGATCATCCTGGCGATCACTCTAGCTTTCGTTTCGGTGGCGAATGCCGCCGACGTTACGCCAGTGCCTAATGCCGCCGAAACTACCACCGCGCCTCCCACCACAGCGCACCCGACCACGGTGAGCACTCACCATCGCCAAGTTCATCACCATTACCATCATCATCGTTTTCATCCCGTTCACGACGTGTCCGAAGCCATCCACCATGCGACGGGCACGAAGCCGGTTTATCCGAAGCCAGTCACGAATTAATAGGCAGTATGAGGAGTCAACGACGCGCGACGATTTCGTAAAGGACCAGGTCGAGCCCCGGAATGTCCTCGAAATCGCGGCGGTTGCGTGTAAGCAGTCCGAAGCCATGTTGAATCGCCTGGCTGGCGAGCCACAAATCCTGCACCCGATAGCGATGCTGACGGCCGGCCGTCTTAATGGTAGAGGCGAGCGAACCGAAGATTTCCCCGCTTCCGCTGTCGATGGGCAAATGCGGCTTGCGTTGCAGCCGCCGGAGCGCCGCCAGCCGCTTCTGCCGGATACCCGAGTCTTTGGCAATCTCGGCGCCAAACCGAAGCTCCGCGATCGTAACCGGAGAGAGAAAGACGGGCTCGCCACGGGTCAGGGTTGCCACGTCCGCGGGCGCCAGCGCGCCACGCTCAACGTCGATCCATGCGCACGTATCGATCAGGAATCCCACGGATTCCGCACGCCCTTGTCCAGCGAAGCATTCTTCGGACTGTAACGGCGGCTGTCGCCTTCCCAGCCGACGGCCGCATCCTCAGGGAGCGTCCGGTAGAGATCGGCCATCGCTTCAAGCGCGCTCTGCTGGGCGGGGGCGGCGATGAGACGCGCAACGCGACGCGAGTTGCGTTCGATAACGATTTCGCCCCCTTCGTTAACCAGTTGGTCGAGGATCCGACTCAGATTGCGGGCGAGCTCAGTGGTCGTGATTATATTCTTCATGCGTATTATCTGATTTGATCAGATTTTACATCTTACATCACGATACTAGTAACGCAAGAAAACGATGCCCCCGCCTGCAGCTTGGCTCGTCGCCTATTGTTCCGATGCGAGTGTTGGGTTGTTCGCGCGCGCAGCTCCTTCAACGCTCTGAGGAAACGCGCGGGTCAGGAATTGGGCCGAAAATGAAACCGCCACAATTCGGACACAACACGCCGAACACGCCGACGGAAAGAGCCGGCTTTGTGTAGTCTTGTTTTGGTAGGCAGGGGCAGAATCGCACTGCCGACAGGAAGATTTTCAGTTTACAAACATGGGGTGCTTAATCGGTCGCCATCGCAAAAGTCGAATTGGCTCCGATAGTTTGATCAAGTCAGCCGTAAACCTGCGCACTCATTGTTTTGGGACAGCCTCGGGGGGCTGTACGATAAGCGACGTGACCCGACGATGCGCAAGGAGTCTGACCATTATGCCCAATTCCGCGCAAGACTTGCTTGAAGGCCTACCGTGCGAGGCTATTTCGTTTTTTGTATTCTTCTCGCGCTTCGAGTACTCGCTCAAACGGGGGCACCATCTCAAAAGCACTGCCCCCGGCGCACGGGCGGAACCAGACTGGGTCGGATTCGCCAAAAGCCTTGGGACTGCATTTCTGGATGAAGTGCGTAAGTCCGGCAAAGCATGTGCCCTTCTTCGCGACCCTCCCGAGAAGCAGATTGTCGGCAAGAATTGTGACCTCGATTGGAAAAAATCCAAGCCAATCAAAAACGTAATCGAACTGTTCGAGGCAGTCTGCTTGGTTCGTAACAATCTATTTCATGGCGGCAAGTTTCCCGAGAAAGACGTGCCCGAGGTCAGTCGCGACAGGGACTTGCTCCTTCAGACTCGATGGATACTCGAGTTGGCCCTTGAGAAGCGTCCGAGTCTCAAAGACATCTTCTGCAAAGACTACCTCGCCGATTCAGGAATTGCTGGAAGAAACTCACATGCGACAACGTAAACGTTCAGAGGGTGTACGGAGATTAAGCCTCGCTGTAGGGGTTTTGTCTGTTCCCGTTGGAGCTTGGCGGCTGCTGAATTTTTGGCGATACTCTGTGGAATTCGTTGGAGTGGAACCTTGGTACTATGTAAAAACGTCTCAGCGCGCCTACTCTGGATACTATGGAATTGATCTCATAGCCTTTACAATTGTTTGCGTCATTTCATTCATTCTGGGTTGGGCTTCCGTTCGGGTAGCTGCTTGGGTTTGGGCCGGATTCGCTGAAGAACCGTCAAATTTTAAGATACCGTGATGCTGATCAAGCCCCGACCCCTCCAGCCTGCCCGCAAACCTCTCCAACATTCGCTCGCTCGACACAAGGATTCTCAATCTCCTGTCCGCTTCGCTCGTACCGACTGGTCGCGAGCGTGGCGTAAGTGAGGGCGGCGGTGTCGACGAGAGAGCTGCTTTACTGGGCGCTTATTCGGCTGGTGCCGTTCGCTCGGGTGCTTTGGGAAACGGATTACGGACTTGCGCCAGCGCAGCCATCGCGGTCAGGGCGCGGGCTTCGAGCCGGGAGCGCATCGTCTGGAAATCGGCGTCGGTAATCTTGCCCATCGCATGATCGAACTCGAGTTCGCGAATCGCGGCGAGTGCGAGTCCGCGTTCATGTTCGAGCCGGGCGACATCCGCGGTTGCTCCGAGCCGCTTCCGTGCGGTCAAGACCTCGGTCAGTGGCGCGGCGACGAATAGCGCCACGGAGGCGGCCAGCAGGAGCATCGCGAGCCACAGCGCCACGTCAGATATTCTCCACGCCAGTTCCGCGTGCCACCGAGTTTGCGTGGTCATCCGGGATTCTTCGGTCGCGGACTCCCTCAGAATGACAAAAAGGGTTTACTGCTACGAAAAGTAGCAGTGTCATTCTGAGCGTAGGGTGCCGAAGCGAAGAATCCCCGTGCGTTGATAACTTCATAAGCTTTAGTAGTGGAACGCTGCGCTAGTGTGCTGCCCCGCAGATACGTTTACAAAGGCGGAGCACTGCATGGCCCCTCCGGCCGCGCTCAGGACCAGCAAAACCGGTACCGGCTTCGCTTGCGTCGGCGCGCTCCGCCGCACCAACGCGCGCCAAGCTGTCCGAGATTCTTCGATTGCGTTCGCGTTGCTCACTGCGCTCAGAATGACAAACTGGGCCATTGGTTATTGAAGTTATTTGCGGGACGAGACACTAGGTATTTTCCTTGATCTCGGCTTCGAGCCGTTTGCGGAGCTGCGCGTCGAAGCCGGTGTTGTCGTCCGGGCGGGCCGGTTCCTGACGCGCATTCGCCGCGCGCCAGCGGCTCGCGACCCCGAACAGCAGGCCGCATCCGGCGACGATCGCACCGAAGGGCATCAGCCACGCGAGCAGGTTGAAACCCTCGGTGGTCGGCGCCGAGAGAATCTTTTCACCGTATTTGGCGCGGAAGGTCGCGATAATTTGCGTGCGCGTCATGCCCCGGTTAATCATCCCCTCAATCTGGGTGCGCACCGGGACGGAGAACTCGCATTGCGGATGGTTACAATTGGCGACCGTCAGGCCGCATCCGCATTGACAGGTAAGCCCTTCCGCGACCGCGTCGACACTGACCCGGGTTTCCGCCGGGGCAAGGACCGCGACACCGATAACGCTGAGCAGGGCCAGGGACAGCGCAACCAACAGCGCGTTACGCACTGAGCGTCGAGCCCGCGGCCGCTGCGTCATTGGCGTCAATCGCCTCCCGGGACCGCCATCGCGTCGATTTCCGCCGCCGTCGCCTGACTGACCGCCGCCGCGATCGCGGCGCGCTCGCGCACGTTCGGCCACATCACGATCACCGTGCCGAAGGCCATCACGATCCCGCCCGCCCAGAGCCAGAAGACGAGCGGCGTGAGAAAGATCTGGAAGGTCGCGTCACCGTTGTCGTCGACGCCGGCCAGCACGACGTAGAGGTCGTTCAGCGGGGTCGAGCGCAGGGCGACCACGGTCGCGGGCTGGCCCTGGCGCTTGTAGAAGAGCTTGGCGGGCTGCATCAGCGCGATCGGCTTGCCGTCGCGCAGCACCTCGACTTGCGCGCGCGAACTCTCCATATGCGCGTCGCCGGTGGTCTTCATCCCCATGTAGAAGAGCTGGTACGGCCCGACGTCGATACTGCCGCCGTCCTTGACCGTCTTTTTCACTTCGAGCCGGAAGAACGACGACGCGACGATCCCGGTGAAGGCGAGAATCACGCCGAGATGGATCACATAGCCGCCGTAGCGCCGATTATTCTTTGCGACCAGGTTGGCCAGCGCCTTGGCCGGCGGCTCGCCGACCAGACGGCGGCGCGCGCCGACCCCGCGCCGGAACTCCGTGAGAATCGTGCCGAGCACAAACGCGCAGAGCGAAATGGCCGTCAGCACGTACCATTGGGTGAGACCGGCGAGTGCAACGCTGGCGCCGGTGGCGATACCGATCACGGCCGGGCCGGCAAAGGTCTGCGCGAGATTGCGCGGCGACGAGCGGCGCCAGGCGATCAACGGTCCGACCCCCATCAGAAAGATCAGGGCGAGGGCGAGCGGCGCGTTGACCTTGTTGAAGAAGGGCGGACCGACGGTGATTTTGACTCCGCGCACCGCCTCCGAGATCACGGGAAAGATCGTGCCCCAGAAGACCGCGAACGCGATCCCCACCAGCACCAGGTTGTTGAAGAGAAAGGCGGCCTCGCGCGAGAGATACGATTCGAATTCGGCGGGCGTGCGCAGCAGCTTGACCCGGCTGATCAGCAGCGCGCTGTAAGCGACGATCACGGCAATCAGGAACGTGAGAAAGTAGGGGCCAAGGCCCGATTGCGTAAAAGAATGCACCGACGAGATGACCCCGCTGCGGGTGAGGAAGGTGCCGAACAGGGTCAGGCTGAAGGCCATCCCGATGAGCGCCAGGTTCCATACCTTGAGCATGTCCTTGCGCTCCTGGATCATCACCGAGTGCAGATACGCGGTCATGACCAGCCACGGCATGAAGGCGGCGTTCTCGACCGGGTCCCACGCCCAGTAGCCGCCCCAGCCCAGCACCTCGTACGCCCAGCGCGCGCCGAACAGGTTCCCGAGGGTGAGGAAGAACCAGGAGACGATCGCCCAGCGGCGGGTGCTCCGAATCCAGCCGTCGTCGAGACGGCCCGTGATCAGCGCGCCGGCCGCAAAGGCGAACGGCACGCTCGCGCTGACGTAACCCGTATAGAGCGACGGCGGATGGATCGCCATCCAGTAGTTCTGCAGCAGCGGATTGAGGTCCTGCCCGTCAACCGGAATCGCCTTGACGAGGTCGAACGGGCGCGTGACGAAATTCAGCATCCCGAGGAAGAACATCGCGAGCCCGGCCAGCACCGCGAGCGCGTAGGGCGCGATCTCTGGATTACGCCGGCGGTTCTGGAACGCGACCAGCGCGGTAAAGATCGACAGCAGCCAGGTCCAGAGCAGCAGCGAGCCCTGCTGTCCGCCCCAGAGCGCCGTGAACTTGTAGATCGAGGGCAGGTCGTAGCTTGAGTACGACGCCACATACTCGAGCGTGAAGTCGCTGCGCAGCAGACTCGCCCAGAGCACGGCGATCGCGACCGAGATCATCGCGCACATCGCCCACAGGGCGTGCCGCGCGCTCGCGACCAGCGCCGGGACCGCGCGGCGCGAGCCGATCACGTTGGCGAGAATCGAGTAGAAGGCGAGAAAGAGCGCGAGCGCCAGGGCGAATTGTCCAATCAGCGGCATCGAATGCTGGTCCTATTGCGCGGGCGCGGCTTGATGTGAGAGCGCGTCTTGCTGCGGTTGCTTCGGCACGTACTTGGAGGGGCAGCTCGTCAGCACCTGGCGCGCCTCGATCGTGTCGTTGGGGCCGAGCCGTCCTTCGACGATCACGTCGCGGCCCGGCGCGAACATGTCCGGCTTGGGCTGGCCGCGCGCGATCACGCGAAAGGCGACCGGGGCGGCGTCGGTCGCGGCGACCTGCTTGACCTCGGGCTGATTGGGATCGGCGGGCGGCTGGGTCATCGCGAAGGCCAGCGTCAGCGTCGACGAGTCCCAACTGATCGAGCCGGCGGCGACCCGTCCGGCGACGCGAAGCATCTGGCCGGACAGCTCCGCTTTGCGCGAATCGACCTCGCTGACGGTCAGGTAGTATTCGGCGGTATTGCGCACCGCCGTGAAGATCAGGTAGCCGACCGCCGCGACCATCAGCGCGACCCCGATTACGAAACGCAGCTTCTTCCGCATAGGTTGTTCAAATTATCCAAGGACGACCGCGCGGCGCCGAGGCGCGTCACGATCCCACCCGCGTATTCTTGCCCGCGCGCCCGCTTACGGGCAAGCGACCCCGAGCGTTAAATCGACGCTTACTGCTCGACCCGCGCGGGCGCATCGGTTAACTTATGCGGCCAGATTCGGACGGGAGGGTCTTCATGGGCGTCAACCGCATTATCGCCGAGCTCGATTCGATGGTTTCCGCGCGTCATCTTTTACAGCATCCGTTTTATCAGGAGTGGACGGCGGGCACGCTGAGCCGCGCCGCGCTGCGTGATTACGCCGCCCAGTACTATCGCCACGTCGCGGCCTTCCCGCGTTATCTGAGCGCGATCCATGCGCGCTGCGACGATCTGCCGACGCGTCAGGCTCTGCTGGAAAATCTGATCGAGGAAGAGCGCGGCGACCGTAACCATCCGGAGCTCTGGATGCGCTTCGCGGAGGGCGTCGGCGTGGCCCGCGAGGAGGTGCGCGACGCGCTGCCCCATCCGGCGACGCGCGAGCTGGTCGCGACCTTCGCCGGGCTTAGTCAGTCGGGCACGCTCGCCGCGGGGCTCGCCGCGCTGTACGTCTACGAGTCGCAGATGCCGGCGGTGGCGGAAGCGAAGATCGACGGCCTCAAACGCTTTTACGGGATAACCGACGAGCATGCGCTGGCCTTCTTCAGCGTGCATCGCGAGGCCGACGTCGAGCACGCGCGCACGGGCGCCGCGCTGATCGAACAGCGCGCGACCACCGCGCCGGAACAGGCCGCCGTCGTGGCCGCCGCCGATCAGGCGCTCGGCGCGTTGTGGGCGATGCTCGACGGAGTGCGTCGCGACTGACGCGGTGGGCGATAATACGGAATCACCTTCAGCTCCGGCGGGCCTCGCACGAACGCTCGCGTCCATTTGCGGATTGGCCGGAGCGGGGCTATTAGAAGCTCAAGCACAAAGTGGTCGTAAAGTGTCACGACCGGACGCCTTGAGCGGCGGCGTGAACCCTGAAGGAGGTATCCGTAATGGCTGATGAAACTCTGATTTCGGCTGATTCCCATTTTGTCGAACCCCCCTCGATGTGGGCGGAGCGGGTCGATC
>Ga0074045_10001991_pt1 | contig 19314 bp, 19 predicted proteins | sample BogForMeECP23OM2_FD_94442 | JGI IMG/M metagenome (GOLD analysis project Ga0074045, IMG submission 94442) | Bog forest soil microbial communities from Calvert Island, British Columbia, Canada - Bog Forest MetaG ECP23OM2 | ecosystem: Environmental > Terrestrial > Soil > Wetlands ...
GGCGTCTCGCCGGCTGTCCGGCGGGCGTCCTCGCCGCAACCGCTGAAACGCATCTAGCGGTGGATGGCGAGAAGTTCTGCCCCTATGCCGAGTAACGCGCTCCTGGTTTATTATTAGCCCTGTCTCGCGCAAACGGGTTTTGCATCCCCTTATGATTGCCCTCGGATTAGTCTTCGCATTGATCATCGGAACTCCCCAGCAGGGGAGTTCCACCGACTCGCAGGCGATCGTGCAGGATGCGCAGAGCGCGTACGAGCGGCACAAGCAAGCAGCGATTCGTATCAACGAACTAGCCGGACAAATTCGCTCGGAAGCCGATGCCAGCGCCCTGGTTGCTGAAATCGCCGACCTCTTTGCAAAAGAACTGCCTTCGGCTTGGGCAAGCAGCAGTATCCGACAGCGAGTTGCCCATGCCGAATACGAGGCAGTTCGCGCCCCAGCAAAGCTCATCCCTGAGCAGCGCGTCGTCGATGTATGGAACCAATATGTGAAAGAGATCGGAGCGCCCGACGAAGCGATTGTCTCCGTCGCCGAAATTCACAATATGCGCGATGCGTCGTTTACAGGCGCCCAGTTTATGTGGCCGCGGGGGCATCAACAGATTTGGACGATGCCAAATGTGTACGCACTCGGGACCGATGGCAAGGTCGCGGACGGTTGCCGAGCCCTTGAAACTCTGCGTGTGATCCACGATCTTGACGGTTTATTTCAAAATCTACTCTCCGCGCGTGATCGTCTACGAAAAGGCATTGTGCCGTCCGAGGAACTCAAGAAGCGGGCGGCAAACCCGAATCCGCAGGAACACAGCGCCGGCAGGCTTGAAGCGCACACCGACCCGAATCCGATTCGCCTCGCTGAACAGAGTTACGTGCCGGAGCATGGCTCGGCGGCACACGAACGGTTGCTTCTCCGCCTATTCGACCAACTGTTCCCCGCCAAGTGAGAAGACATTTATGCGGTGTGCGCTTAGGCCGCTACCCGTTTCAGAAATTCTCCCGCCCGCCGGAACCACGGCCGCTCCCGCCGACGCAGATATCCCGGCATCGAAGGCTTCTTGTCGAGCACTTTCTGCGCCCATTCGCGCGCCTCGGCATTCCTATTTTCCGAGGCCAGTAACTCGGCGAAGTTCAGGTAAGTCTCCGACAACGTGGAAGTGACCGTGACCTTGCGAAATAACTCCTCCGCTTTTTCCTTCTGCCCGGTCAACGCATAAGCGTGAGCCAGCAATCCGGCCGCGCGCTGGAAATCATAGTCCGGTTCTTTGCCGACCACGCGCTCCAAATCCGGCAAAGCGGCCGCCACATCTCCTAGCTGCAGAGCGCAAACGCCGCGCCGATAAAAAGGATCCAGCGTGTCGGCCCGCGCAGCAATCGCCCGGTCGAAGGCCGCGCGCGCTTCCGCAACCCGTCCGTCGTCCATGTAAAGATCGCCCAGCTCCTCATAATTCCCCGCCGACGGATTGTCGTGAATCGCGACTTCCAGTTCTCGAATACGCGAGCGCCGCGGAAAGACTTTGAACGACTGCCCGAGCAAGCCAATATCGGGCAGCGCCTCAACCGCCAGGTAAACGATGGCTCCCAGCGGACCCAGAAAAATAATGACAAAAAGCCAATACGTATCCGGCCGCCGCCGGATGAAGTGCACAATCGCCAGCACCTGCAGCAGAAAGATCCAGGGATGCAAAAAGAAATTAAGAAGAAACATGGCCGATTTTACTAAGCAGATGCTACCTCTCGTCAGTCCGTAGCCGGTTCTGCCAGTGCGACCAGATGAACCACGCGAGACCCGTCACCAGCACGACGCCGATCACGGCATCCATTTGATGGAAATACTTCCCGATCGTACGCCAGTTTTCGCCCAGCTTCATGCCCGCATACGCCAGCGCAAAGCACCACGGCCACGATCCAACAAAGGTGTAGATGTGGAATTTTCCGCGCGGCATGCGCGCAATCCCTGCGGGCAGCGCAATGAACGTCCGAATCACCGGCAGCAGTCGCGCGATGAACACCGCCGCTTCTCCCCAACGCTCAAAAAAGCGGTCGGCCCAGTCCAGTTCGCGGCGGCCCATCAGAATCCAGCGCCCATAGCGCTCCACCAGCGGCCGCCCGCCATAGCAGCCAATCTCGTATGCCACTAGCGAGCCCAGGTTGCACCCGATGGCGCCCGCCGTCGCCACCCACACCAGCTTCATCGTCCCCTGAAACACCAGGTAGCCGGCAAACGGCATAATCAGCTCCGACGGCAGCGGAATACACGCCGACTCAATCGCCATCAGGATGGCCAGCCCGCTGTATCCGGTGGCGGCCACGATGGACTTAATGAAGACGAACAGTATGGCGAGAATTTTTTCGGTCATGAAATCGGGTCATCGGGCCATCAAAAGACCTTTCATTGAAACAGCTAAAACTAATGAGCGGGGATCTCCGGGTCGAATCGTGTTTGTCCGATGACCAGATCGCCCGATGACCCGATGGCCAGATTACCCGATCAGAACGCCCCTTCTTGCGTAAAACTGAAGCCCGGCAGAGAAACTCCATCGGCGGCCTTCGTTACTTTCACTTTGACCGTGGGCTGATCCGGCGCCGTGACCTCCGCCGGACGCAAAACCGCATACTGCGAGAACACCTCGCTGTACACCTTCGTGACGAGGAAATCCCTTCCACTTTCATCCTGACGCCACACCTGTCCGAGTTTAATGTTCTTGACGGCCACAGTTTTTACCTTCGCGTTCCAGACTACTAATCGCATTGGCAGCCGTCAATGATCGAGCAGTTACGGACGGGCGAGCACAGCACGGCAGGAACCCGGTAGTGCGTAGTTTCCGAGAAGGCCGGTCGGAGTCAAGTCTGCTCCTGTCGGAACTTTTAGGCAGCCTCCGCCGTACCTCAGGCTGAGCTGTCACCGGTGAGGACACATGACTTCCACTAGGAACCCAGGCAGATTCGCAGGCTTGCTGTATGTACTCACTTCAATAGTGGGCTTCTTCGCCATGGGCTATGTCCCCGGCAAGCTGATCGTGCACGGAAACGCAGCAGCGACGGCCAGTAACATCGCGGCGTCCGAGACGCTCTTTCGCCTCGGCATCGCAGCCCAACTCATCGGCATGGCCGGTTTTATCTTCGTGGCCATCGCTTTGTACGAACTTCTCAAAGGCGTTAGCCGGCGACACGCCTCGCTCATGGTGATATTGATTGTGGTCTCGGTCCCGATCGCGTTTCTGAATGAGCTGAACTCAATCGCTGCCCTCGTGCTGGTGCGCGGGGCTGATTTCCTATCCATAGTCGACAAGCCTCAGCGGGAGGCTCTGGCTATGCTGTTCCTCAAGTTGCATGGCCAGGGACTCGTTGTCACCGAAATATTTTGGGGTCTTTGGCTATTTCCTCTCGCGCTGCTTGTATACAGGTCGCGCTTCCTGCCGCGGTTCCTGGGCGTCTGGCTCGCTCTCGCTGGCTTCGCCTGGGTGATCCTGAGCCTTACGAGCGTGCTGTTGCCGCAATATCAGGACAAGGTGGATCGCTACTGTCAGCCAGCCATCATTGGCGAGATTGCGTTCATGTTGTGGCTGCTGATCATAGGCGCCAAACCGCAAGCGGTGGAGACCGCAGCCTTAACATCGGCGACTGGTTAGGCTCCATCGCTGCGGCGGTTTGTAGCGCCGGTATCCTGCCGGCTGTCCGGCGGGCGTCTCGCCCGCCGCCTCAAGCCCGAGAACTCCTCTGCCTCGCTTTTGTTACCATTACTTTCTTCCCAGGAGATTCCCATGCCCCGCGGAAACATGCCGCGCCAACCCAGCCGCAGCGGACGCCAGGAAGGCGTGTCTCGCCCAACTGGTGTGCCCACGAAAACCGCACCCCGGCCGGCGGCGCGCGCTGCGTCGGCGTTGCCGAAAAACAAATCGAAGCTCGCCACTCCAAAAAAGAAGTCGGCCTCGGCTTATGATCCGCTAAGCGCCGAGCGCGTGCAGCAGATCATCGCCGGCCTGGACCAGATGTATCCCGGCGTAACCTGCGCGCTCACGCATCGCAGCGCCTGGGAACTCGTGGTGGCAACCATCCTCTCCGCCCAATCGACCGACGTGCGGGTAAACATGGTGACGCCCGAGCTCTTTGCAAAATACCCGACCGTGCAGGGCTTCGCCCGGCTCGAGCCCGAGCAGTTGCAGCCCGACATCTACTCGACCGGCTTCTTCCGCAACAAATCAAAATCCGTGGTGGGCGCGGCGCGCAAGATCGTTTCCGATTTCGGAGGCGAAGTCCCCCAAACCATGGACGAACTGCTGACCCTTCCCGGCGTAGCCCGCAAAACCGCCAACGTTGTGCTCGGAACCTGGTTCAAGAAAAACGAGGGAGTAGTCGTTGACACCCACGTCACGCGAATTTCACGCCGCCTGGAACTGACGAAGCACGAAGACGCGCAGAAGATTGAACAGGACCTGATGCAGATCATTCCCCGAGACCGCTGGACTGACTTCTCGCACGAAGTGATCTGGCACGGAAGGAAACTCTGCGTGGCGCGGAATCCAAAGTGCGCCGACTGCGCGCTGGAGAAGCTCTGCCACGCCGCCGACAAAACTTGGTCAACCGTCGAGGTCCACAAGAGGGCGCAGCCTTAGTTGGTTGAGGATTAAAGATGATCCTTACTTACGTCAGGAAGATCGTTACAGGCGCAGTTTGGCATTGCAATTTCCGTCGCGCTATTGCTAGTTGTGGGAAGATCGGCCTTCATGTAGACGCCGGGCTGGTTCGTGGCTAGTAAATTGTTCCGTCCCGGTCCCGAATAGAGCATAGCTCTATATGGCTGCACGTGGATTGGCGTGGATTTCTTTTTGTGCTTTGTAGTGGTGTGGGTCTTGTACGTCCTGTTTTTCAGGTCCGCGCCCTAGCTCCCCGTGTACGCCAGCTCCACCACCGTGCAATCGTCATTCAGCGGAGTGCCCCCGCAAAAATCGGCCACCGCGGTAAAAATGTCCTCCATCGACTTGCTCTTCCCCGCCACCCGCTCCAGCCGCTCGCTGTCGAACATGTCTCCGCGCGCGTTCTCTGCTTCGGTCACGCCGTCGGTCACCAGAATCACACGGTCACCGGGCCGCAACTGGCAGCGGTCGCTCGAGTAAGTAGCCTCGCCAAGCAGCCCAACGGGAAGATTCCCATGCGAGGGCCGCAGCACTTCAGTACCGCAGATCCAGACCGGCGGAATATGCCCGCAGTTGACATACTCCAGGTCGCCGTCGCTGCGCAAACGCGCCAGCACCATGGTCGCGTATTTTTCGCCAATGTGCTTGTACGTGAAAAAGCGGTTCACTGCCGTTACGATCTCAACCAGCGGCATGCCTGAAACTAGCTGCGAATACACCATCCCCTGCAGTGTGGAAGCCAACAACGCCGCCGATACTCCTTTGCCGCTGACGTCAGCGAGCACCACCGCCAAGCCTGCCGGCGTATTCACGGCCTCAAAGAAGTCGCCGCCAATCTCCTTGCAAGACATGTTGCGTCCGCCTACCCGTGCAAACGCAACTTCAGGCATCGTGACCGCCAGCAGCCGCTGCTGAATGGATGCCGCGATCGACAGCTCCTGCTGGTAACGCCGGCCCGCTTCTTCGGCCTGGACCAGCCGCGCGTTCTCCATCAGCTTGGCAGCCTCGGTCGCGATCGCGCGCAGAATATCCTGGCTCACGCTGGTGATGTCGCGCGACGCAAAGCGCGAATCCACGTAGAGCGCGCCCATCACTTCCCCGCCAGCCGGCTGCCCGTCCTTGGTCGTTTGCACAATCGGCTTGCGCAGCGGCATGCAAATCACCGTGCGCAAATCGAAAGCCACAATGCTTTGCCGCTCCTTCACATCGAGGTTCGCGCTGGTGTCGGTCACCAGGTATTCGGAGTTGGTCGTGAGCGCGGTGTCCAGCACCGAACGCGAAATGGTTTTGTCGTCCAGCAGCGGTTCACCCTTCGAGTTGCGTCCCGCCGCCAGCGTCAGGCTCCCGTCGCTGTCGCGGAGAAAAATATACCCGCGTTCCGCCCGCGTCAGTTTCAGCGTCGCATCCAGCAACGTCACCAGGATCTCGTCGAGCACCCCAATCGTGTTGAGCTTGCGCGCGGCCTCCATGAACAGCGTCAGCTTTTCGAGGTCGCTCGCTTCCGGCGCAATCTGAATCCCGGAGATCTGACTCAAGAATTCGCGCGCCGTGTTCGACGTCGAATGCAGAGGGTTAAAAATCAGGTAAGCGATGTCGCGCGCGCCGAATTCCAGCCGATCGTTGCGCTGCAGCTTATGGCGTTCAACTTTTTCCCCATTGACGAACGTGCCGTGTTTGCTCCCCTGGTCGACAACAAAAAACTCGCCATTTTCGGAGACGACCTGGGCATGCTCGCGCGACACCCGCGGGTCGGCAATCACCAGATCGCGATCCACTTTGCGGCCCACTGTAAAAGGAGTGTGGTTCAGCGACAGCGTCTGCTGCTCGCTCCCCTGCACAAAGATGGCAACGGGAAATACGCTCGAGATTCCGGAATGCGACGAATGCGATGATGACGATACCGACATGAACCCTTAGTTTCCCCCTACCGCGCCAGCGTGGGACACGGCCCCCCAGCATTCTACGACGAGCCCCGCCCAGCTGGCACAGCAAAAGTCTTTTGATAATAATGGGCTAACATAAGAGCAGCCACTCCTACCGGGGTTTGAATCACCGTCCAGAAAGGAACAGCCCAAAACTCCTCGACCATCTGCTGCGGCAAAACAAAGGAAAGGACTGCCAGCATCGCGCTCGCCACCCAGGGCCACAGCACCAAGCCCGTCGTAATCGCGAAGAGGACGCGGTTGAAGTTACTTCTCCGCCAAATTGGGCGGCGCTCCTCGCACAGTAACAGCAACGCCGGGATGAGCAACACCTGATTGTAGGGATCATGCGTGGGGACGAGGAGAAGAGTGATGGCCAGCACCAGGCTTACCGTCAACCCAAAAGCGGCTGTTTGCGCCCCCTGCCTGCGCTCCTTCCAGCAGGCACACATCATAGCTGCGAAGACCAGAAGTTCGAAGGCACGCGTCCAGAAGATGCCCAACGACGCACCTCCTATCAGCGTCTCCATCACGGACATCGTGCCGGTGTATGCCTGATATTCATGAACCGCGTGCCAGAACCGCTGAATCCAGTGTGGGAGATACAACTCGGAGGCGCCTATCAAAGTTGTCATCGCAACCAGAAAGGAAACCGCCAGAGGGTAGCGCCGCCGCCAGTCGGACACCGCCCAAATCAGCAGCCACAACAGCAATAGACCGGAAAGTTGCGGCTTGATGGTGGCCGCCGCGAGCACGACGCCAGCGGGGATCAGCCGATCCGACGTGAGCAGCGCCATCGCAACCGCCAGAAGGGCAGCCACAAAAAGCGTGATCTGCTGAAGCTTCAGGCCCTGCATGACGGGCAGGCTGCCGATCGTCAAAATGACCAAGCCCGCCTGGGCCCATGGCGGCATGGGCCATCGCAGCAAGCGCAGCCACAGCGGAATCGTGGCCGCGGTGAGTACAAGCAAGACCCAGAAAAATCCCCTTCGCACCATCTCAAACTGAAGATGAATGGTTGGCCCAAGGCAGAAGGCAACGTAGACGGGGTAGGCGAACCCTTGCTGATCTTTTGGATCGCCGGGCCGGGAGGGATCAAGAGGGCGGCCGTAGTAGCCTTGCTGAATTTCGCGAGTCACGGCGGGACTGTAAGGATCGCGCCCGCGAAGCAGCAGTTCGCGCGCGCCCAGCCAGCGCGGATAGAGATCGGAAAGATTGCCGCGAGGCCGACCGTGCGCGGCAGCATCGGCAATCTGCCTGGGAATCAGCACGCGATAGCCGTACAGCCATGTGCCCGCCGCGCACAGCGCGGCCAGGGTTATCAAAAGCGTTTTCGCGGAAATGGCGCGCTCCTCCATGAAAATCAAGCGAATCTAAATCCTACAAACCTCCCCTAACGGCTTGTGTCGCGCCACCAGACGTCACTCTCTTCAACAAAAAGCCCGCCCGAAATCCAGCCCGCCACGCCGCACTCATGCCACGGGTGCAGCCGCATCCCCGCGTCCATACTTCCTGCTGATCCAAATCGCAATCGGAATCCACCACCAGGGATTCACCCATTGCCAGAACCATGAACCTATGAAGACGGTCGTATACACCACGATGAGCAAGGCTGTATCCACGCGCATCTCTGATCGCGTCGCCGGCCCGTCTGCGGCGAACAGCATGAGCACCACCGGCAGCAGCAGCGTCAGATCATGGATCATTGCGTGATAGCCAACCAGAATGCACGTTACGCTTGCCACTGCGAAGACGAAGCGAGTCCCGGCTTGTCGTTTCCAAACCGTCCACAGCACAACCCCGAGAACGCTCGCCCCACACACAATCGCCGCAACGTTGACGTTCCCACCGTTCTTCCCCGCGAACTGAGCAATCAGCCCATGGAGATTCGCCATTCCCGTGCGCCTGCCACCAGCGAGAAGGTTCTCCCCTTGAACAACAGAGTGCACGTAGTCGGCGATCCCCTCCCTTCCCACCATCATCGTCCAGATCGCTGCCAGCACCACCGTCACAGGAAAAAACCCCAACCACAATCGGGCACGCCGCACGGCCAGCACGAGCGCTAGCGGAAGCACCAGATGGAACTTGAACATCCCCAAACCAAGCATCGCACCCGCCATAACGACGCGGCCCCTTGTCAGCAAGAACACACTGAGGGTGACCAGCAACAAAAGCAGAATCGAATCCTGTCCTTCAAGCAAGGCCCTGACAGCCGGCGCAAAGGCGGCCACGCTCACAATCAAGAATAGCGGACTGAGCCGCCCCACTTCTGAGAACATCCTTCTGAGCAATCCCAAACTCAGCGTTACCATGACAATATTCAAAAAGGTCCAAACCTTGAACGCCGAAAAATAATCAAGGTATGTCAAGGGCACAAACAGCAGTTCCTCAAAGGCAGGGTGCAAATCTTGCAGTTGCGCCATCTGACCCGCTCGAACCATCTGTGCTCCACGGTAGAACACGATGAAGTCTTGAGGTCCACTTCGTAGGAACCAAAGGAGGAGCGGCGCGCCTGCGCAGTGCAGCAAAGTCATCACGAGAAGGAAAATCGCGGCGAGTCGTTCCTTGCTTCGATTAAGCTCAGATGGCATCATGCGGGTCTTCCAGAAGTCCCCGATTCTATAATTGACGGGTCGATCATTCATGAATTTTCTTCAACACAAGCGTCGGCTGTTCGCCGCGATCCTCTTTTTCGGCCTGCTGGCCATGACGGCGCGCACCGCCACCGACCCCGATCTCTGGTGGCACCTGCGCACTGGCCAGTGGATCGTCGAAACCGGCCACGTACCTCACACCGATCCGTTCTCATTCACTCGCGGAGGAAGCCCTTGGGTAGCTCACGAATGGCTGTCGGCGGTCCTGTTCTACGCACTCTGGAGTCTCGCCGGCCCCACTGCTTTAATCGTGTTTTCCTCGCTGATCACGACTGCAGGCTTCCTTCTTCTTTACTTCCGTTGTCCCGGCCAGCCGCATTGGGCAGCGGCGGCAACCGTCCTTGGCGCTTGCGCGTCCGCGCCCTGTTGGGGAGCCCGTCCGCAGATGCTCACCTTTCTGCTCGCCAGCCTCCTTCTATGGCTGCTGGAACGGGCCGAACAGCGGCCCCGCCTCCTGCTCTGGATTCCTCCCTTATTTCTGCTCTGGCTCAACCTGCACGCCGGTTTCGCCCTCGGCCCCGCCCTGTTGCTCCTCTACGCTGGCGGCCTGCTCCTCGAAGCGCTCGCCGGAACCGCTCCTTGGGACGAGGCACGCCCCGTCGTCACGCGAGTCCTCCTTGCCACAGTCGCCTGTCTGGCGCTGGTCCCTTTGAATCCCGCCGGTGCCCGCCTCTACCGCTACCCGTTCGAAACCGTGCGTGCCTCCGAGTTGCGGTCCTTGATTGTCGAGTGGCTCTCGCCCGACTTTCATCGCTCCATGTACTTCCCATTTCTCCTGGCTCTCCTGCTCCTCATGGCTGCTCTCGCCTGGTCTCGCTTTCCCATCCGGGGACGCGTGCTCCTACCTCTGACGTTTATGCTATTGGCCGCGCTGGATGCGGTCCGTCACATCCCAATCTTAATGCTGCTGGCCATGCCTGTAATCGCGCAGGGACTCACGCATTCCACCCAACCCGAGTGGCCACCGGCGTTTCGGCCGCCGCAGCAGCGATTGCGATCGCTCTCTTACGCGGCCGCCGTTGTCTTCCTCGCTGTTTTCGCGCTCGGGCGATGGACCATCCTTGCCAACACCCAAAATGCCCGGGAGGCCGCCCTATACCCTCGCAATGCGGTCGCGTACTTGCGCGCTGGCCACTTGCCAGAAAGGCTCTTCGCCTTCTATGACTGGGGAGGGTATGCGATCTGGAATCTCTACCCACAATATCGCCCCTTCGCCGACGGCCGCTCCGATCTCTATGGCGACGATCTCCTGAAGCAAGGCGCCCAAACCGTTCCGAATCTGCACCAAGGCTGGCAGGCGATTCTTGACGGCTGGAACGTGGAAACCGTATTGATCCCTCCCGATGCCGCCCTAGCCCAGGCCCTCCTCCTCGACCAGCGCTGGAGCACCCCTTACCGCGACTCCCAGGCTATCGTCTTTGTCCGGAACCACCCCAATCAGCAGACGTTACTTCCGGCACTATCGTCAAAATGGCCATAAGGTGAAAAAATGTTTACCAGAGGCAGGCTGAATCTGCGAAACTAGAGCACACACTGAGAATGGAGTGCCTTCCACCGTATCATCGCGACGACCGGCTTGGCACGCGGAGCGGCGCATGCCCGGAGCGGAAGGCTTTATTCCCGGTAAAGAGCGGCTCGCTTCACAAGTCTGGGGCAAGGTCTGAGGAGACTAGAATGAATGAATTGATTAACTTGTTGTGGCACAACGAAGAAGGCCAGGACATCGCCGAGTACGCGGTGATGCTCGCGGTGATTCTTGTGATCGTAATTGGCACCGTCCGATTGATCGGCTCCAACGCGAACAATGTGTTCTCGCAGGTCGCCAGCAGCGTCGGAACAAATTAGTTTCGGATCGACATTGGGTTTTTGGGACGCAAATCACTACGTCGCCTTCGCCGCAGTCAACGCGTGCGGGCGGGCGACGGAGTCCCTTCTGACATAAGCAAGGAGTGGAATGAATCGAAGCCGCCTGTTGATGATCGGAGGCCTCGCGTTGGCCGTGGGTCTGCTCGTCAGCTACACGGTCTACAACCAGCTGCGCTCCCATGGCGCGAACAATCCGCAGATGGTGCAGGTCTTCGTTGCTTCCAATGACGTTCAAATCGGTTCCAAGTTAACCGAGCACGACGTCCACCTCGCGTCTTTTCCGCCCGCCAGCGTGCCTCCCGGCGCCTTCAGCCGCATCGCACAGATCAAGGATCGCGGCGTGATTCTGCCCATCTCGCGCGGCGACTTTGTTTTGCCCGACAAATTGGCGGACGAGAACGCCGGCGCCGGCCTTCCTTCCTTGATTCCTCAGGGCATGCGCGCCGTCTCGGTCCGCGTCAATGACGTCGTTTCTGTCGCCGGCTTTGTCCAGCCCGGCACCCGCGTCGATGTTATGGCCACCGGGATTCATGGGGCTGGCGAAGACGAAACCACTACCGTTCTGGAAAACGTCGCTGTGATCGCCGTGGGCCGCAGCCTTTTGGACCGCGTGACCGGCGACACCGGGAATGCCGGTGTGATTACGCTGCTGGTTTCTCCCGACGATGCCCAGAGACTCACCCTGGCTACCCAGGAAGGGCGCATTCAGTTGGCATTGCGAAACCCGCTCGATACGCGCAAGGAATCGCTTGGTGCAACCAAGACCAGTTCGCTGCTCCCCGGTGGCGGCCAGGTTAGCGCTACCGCGGAGAACAAGCCCAAGATTCACAAGGTAGTCGCAAAAGCCGCGCTTCCGCCGCCCCCTCCTGCGCCGTTCCAGGTGGAAATTATCAAGGGCAGCAAGCGCGACGAAGCCAAGTTCAAGCCCGATGAAACCAACTGAGCGCTCAACTCCGCACCCGCTTCATACGGCTTTATTCTCTCGAGGAGGTTGCAGCCTCCTTGCAAAGGTCGCGTTCATGAAACTTCTCACGCTCATCACCGCCGCGTTGCTCCTCGTTGCGATCCCGGTCTTCGCAACCAACGTCGCTGAGAGCAGTTCGACCACTTCCGCGGCGTCGCAGGACAGCGCCCAGACAAACGCTGTTCCGACAAATAATGCGCAGACGCCTCCGGCCAACTCTGCAGCTAACGCGCCTGAGAATCCTGCCGCCGCCCCGCTCCGCGTGATGGTCGGGAAATCCATTCTCATCAACACCACCGAAAGACTCAGACGCGTTTCCGTCACCGATCCCAGCGTCGCCGACGCCCTGGTTGTCACGCCCACCCAGGTCCTGGTCAATGGACTCTCTCCCGGCGAGATCTCGCTGCTCATCTGGGATGAACTGGAACGCTCCCGCAGTTTCGATCTGCGCGTCGATGTCGATATCACCGCCGCCCGCGAAGAGATGACCAGGCTCTTTCCCAACGAGCAAATTGAGGTCACACCTTCGCGAAACGCCATCGTTCTCTCCGGCCACGTCACCACCGAAGATGTTTCCAAGCACGCGGGCTTGCTTGCCTCGGCCTACTCCAAGAATGTCGTCAACGTCCTGACCTTTGGCCCCGTCGGCGCCCAGGAGGTCCTGCTCGAAGTCAAGTTCGCCGAAGTCGATCGCTCGGCCATCACTCAACTCGGCATCAACATGTTCTCGACCGGCTCGGGAAATACAATCGGGAACATCACCACCGGCCAGTTCGGTGGCGTCACCGGCTTGGGAACGATCAACGACAGCGGCCAGGGCGGTACGCCCACCGCCAACGCGAACATAAACAACCTGCTGAACCTGTTCTTCTTTAACCCGCAGGTTCATTTGGGCGCAGTGATCGAGGCCCTCCAGCAGAAAAGTCTCCTGCAGATACTGGCCGAACCCAATCTGGTTGCCGTCAATGGCAAGGAAGCCAGTTTTCTCGCCGGAGGTGAATTTCCGTTTCCCGTGGCGCAACAGAACGCCAGCGGCATCGCAACCGTCACCATTCAGTTCCGCGAGTTCGGTGTGCGCCTCAAGTTCACCCCCGTAATCCAGCCCAATGGCAACATTCATATGCATGTCATGCCCGAGGTGAGCACGCTCGACTACGCCAACTCCGTCAGCGTTTCCGGCACGACCGTTCCCGCCATCAGCACCCGCAAGGCCGATACCGAATTCGAGTTGCAGGATGGCCAGAGTTTTGTCATTGCCGGACTGATCGACAATCGCGTCACTGACATCATCAATAAAATTCCAGGGCTGGGTGATATCCCGATCCTCGGAGCTTTTTTCCGGAGCAAGAGCCTCCAGAAGAACAATTCGGAATTGATGGTCCTGTGCACGGCGCGCCGCGTTTCCCCGAGCGCGGAGGCCCCCAAGGGTCCGCCGATGCCCTTGCCCGTTCTGGAGAACAGCAAGTTTGACGGGAAGAGGCCGTAGGGTGAAGGTCACGAAGCGCGCCCGCGAATTTTCGGAGGAGGGCAGCGTCATCACGGTTTTTGCATGGCGCCCGGCTTCAGAGGAGCGACCGATTAACTCAGATTGGGTAGCAGGGCACGGCTCTAAGGTCCGTATCAGGGCATCGCTTTAGCGATGCCGCACGTCGCCCGAAATCAGATGCCCCTTTAGGGGCTGGACGTCAGCACGCCGCTTTGAAAAGGCCAGTGGGGTTGTTGTTATGCCGGAGTTGTCCGTAGCCATTTTTGCCACCGACAGTGACCAGCGTGCCGTGCTCCAGGCTCTGGTCGATGGAACCAGTGTGGCACGCTCCGTCTGCGCCAACTCCACCATGCCCCAGGCCGCAACCGATTCCGTCATCCACAAAACCCAGGCCTTTTCTCCGGACGTCATTCTGATCGATATCTCCTCCGATGCCACTGCGGCAGCTTTGCGCGCCATCGAAGTGCTCCACCAGGAAATTCCCGGCTCGGCGCTATTCGCGATTGGTCTCATGACGCAGCCGCAGTTGATCGTGAATGCCATGCGCGCCGGAGTTCGCGAATACATCGAGCGCCCGACCTCGACCACCGACCTGCTGGAAGCCTTTGTCCGCCTCACTTCGAGCCGCCGCAAGCCCGGACGCGAAAATCGCCGCGGCAAAGTCTTTACCGTCGTCAATGCCAAGGGCGGCAGCGGCGCCACCACGGTCGCGGTCAACCTGGCTCTGGCTCTGCAATCGGTTCATTCCAGCACGGCCCTGTTGGATTTGGCTCCTCTCGGCCATTGCGCGCTCCATCTCAACATCAAACCCGCGTTTACGATTACCGACGCCATCTCCAATCTGCATCGGCTGGACTCTTCCCTGCTCGACAGCTTCATGGTTCGCTCCGACCGCGGTTTGCACGTGCTCGCCGGCACGCCCACTCCCGCCACCATCGAGCCTTCCGCCTCCGACTTTGCCCGCTTGTTCGACATGATGGCCGGCCAGTTTCACTACATCGTCGTGGACGCTTCCTCCCGCCTCGACGGCGCCGCGCGCCTGGCCAGCAACCTCTCCGAGAAGGTCCTGATTATCGGCCACGCCGATGTGGCTTCTCTCTGGAGCGCCGCCAGAGTGTCGCAATATCTTGCCGAAACCGGCTCCCGCGAGCGCTTTGGCCTGGTCCTCAACCGCTATCGCAAAGTCACCGGATTTGATGAAGCCGAAACCGAGGCCGCGCTCGGCGCGCCCGTCCTTTGGCGCATTCCGAACCAGTACTTCGCCGTCTCCACCGCCATTGATCGCGGGGTTCCGATCCTGCAGACGGGAAGTACCGAAATTGGGCGTTCCATCACCGCCCTCGCCCAGTTTCTGACGAAAGACGATCTGGAAGTGAAACGAACAGCCTGGTCGCTGTTCAAGACGGTATAAACTTGAATACGGTGGAAACTTAAGTAAGGAAACCACCGCAGGATTCCAGAGGGGTGCCGTGCACCTCCGTGTACCCTGTGGGTAAGCTGTTTCCGCGGCGCGCAACAAAGACATATGGCCAACCTTCAAGCTTTCGAGCGCACCGAATATCAGCAGGTCAAAGCCGACCTGCATCGCAAGATCCTCGATCGCCTTGACCTCGAAAAACTGGGGCGGTCCAACGGCAACGCCGCCCGCGAAGAAGTTCTCGTCCTCATCCGCAACGCCGTCAACAGCGAAGCCGTTCCTCTCAGCTTTGCCGAACGCGAGCGCCTGTCGCGCGAGATTCTCGACGAAATTTTCGGCCTCGGCCCGCTCGAGCCCCTGCTCAAGGATCCGACTATCTCCGACATCCTGGTCAACCGCTTCGACCGCGTCTACGTCGAGCGTGCCGGCAAGCTCGAAATCACCGGCCTCTCGTTCAAAGACAACCAGCACTTGATGCAGATCATCGACCGCATCGTCAGCCGCATCGGCCGCCGCGTCGATGAGTCTTCGCCCATGGTCGATGCCCGTCTGCAGGACGGCTCCCGCGTCAACGCCATCATTCCGCCGCTCGCACTCGACGGCGCTTGTCTCTCCATCCGCCGCTTCGGCCGCGATCCCGTCACCTCGCGCATCATGCTCGAGAACAAAACTCTCTCCGAGCAAATGCTCGATCTGCTCTCGGCCATGGTCAAAGGCCGCCTCAATCTCCTCATCTCCGGCGGCACCGGCGCCGGCAAGACCACGCTCCTCAACGTCCTCTCCGGATACATCCCGAACTCCGAGCGCATCGTTACCATCGAGGACGCCGCCGAACTTCAGCTCAAGCAGGAGCACGTGGTCCGCCTCGAAACCCGCCCGCCTAACATTGAAGGCAAGGGCGCGGTCCGCATGCGCCAGCTCGTTATCAACAGTCTGCGTATGCGTCCCGACCGCATCGTTGTAGGCGAGGTGCGCGGCGAAGAGGCCTTCGACATGCTTCAGGCCATGAACACCGGCCACGAAGGCTCGCTCACCACCGTCCACGCCAACTCCCCGCGCGACGCTCTCAACCGCGTCGAGAACATGGTCTCCATGGCAAACCTCAACATTCCCGAACGCGCCATTCGGCAGCAAGTGGCCAACGCCATTCACGCCGTGGTTCAAATCGCCCGCCTCTCCGACGGAACGCGCAAGGTCATCACTGTCTCCGAGGTCACCGGCATGGAAGGCGACTCCATCACCCTGCAGGACGTCTTTATCTTCGATCGCATCGGCATCGACGAGGCCGGACACGTGCGCGGCTCGTTCTGCGCTACCGGCATTGCCCCGCATTTCGCCGAGCGCCTCGCCACCGCCGGCTGCCGCCTGAATCCTGCGCTGTTCACGTCGCGGTTGGAGGTCTAGCGCATGCCCTTCGTCCTCGCCATCCTCGTCTTTGTCGCCGTTACGCTCGCCGCGTTCGCGGTCATCTCGCTATTCGACGAGCGCACCGCACGCGCTCGCACGCTGCGCGATCGCCTCTCCAACGTCGACAAGAAGGACGAGCAACCCCAGCCCGAAGCCGCCCTTCTGCGCGACGAAACCCTCAGCCAGATTCCCGCTTTCGACGATTTTCTCCGCCGTTCCGGCCGCATTTCCGAGTTGCAAAAAGTTCTTTCCCAGGGCCATGTCGATATTCGCGCCGGCAACTTCCTCATGCTGTGCGCGGTCTCGGCCGTCGCTGTCGCCCTCGTCGCCTTCCTCTTCGGGCGCAACTGGATCTTCGGCTGGGTGGGCCTCCTGCTCGGCTTCTTCGTTCCTTACGCCTGGGCTGCCCACATGCGCACCAAGCGCTTCGCCAAGTTTGAGGAGAAATTTCCCGAGGCCATCGATACCCTCGCGCGCGCCGTCCGCGCCGGCCACGCCTTCACGACCGCGCTCGAAATGATCGCCAACGAGATATCCGAGCCCGTCGCCAGCGAATTCCGCCAGCTCTACGAAGAGCAGAAATTCGGGCTTCCCGTTCGCGACGCGCTCATCAATCTCACCGACCGCATTCCGCTCGTCGACGTCAAGTTCTTCGTCACCGCCGTCATGCTGCAGCGCGAAACCGGCGGTAACCTGGCCGAGATTCTCGACAATCTTTCCTATGTCATCCGCGAGCGTTTCAAGATTCTTCGCCAGGTCCGCGTGCATACCGCGCAAGGCCGCCTCACCATGGTCCTGCTCATGGCGTTGCCGCCCACCCTGGTCACGATCATGCTCACAGTGAACCGCGGCTTTATCGAGCCCCTGTTTACCGATCCCCTCGGCCACGCTTTAATTGTCGGCGGCATTACACTGCAAACCATCGGCTACTTCGTCATTCGGAGAATTATTAGGATCCAGGTTTGATATGAAAACTCAAGAAGAAGTTGTCAGTCATCGGTTCTCAGTTATCAGCAAAGGCGTTCTACGTAGGGGCTGCAGCCCTTGGCGGCTTGTCGAGCCCGTGGGAAGTAAGATGGATCCGGTTTTACTGAAGACTGACAACTGAGAACTGACAGCTGATTTTATGGAACTTTTTTTCGCCATTCTGATCTTCGTCACGATCGCGGTTGTCGTGTTCGCCTTCGGCGCCGCGACCCTTGCGCCGTCGTCGGTGCTCGGCTCCCGGCTCCGCGAAATCGGCTGGCAACGTCCCAAGGCGCAGCAAAAGCAGCCCATGCGCGAGCGCATTCAGCAGGCGCTCGATCCCCTTAGCCGCGCTTTGCCCATCTCCCCGCACGATGTTTCCAAAACGCGCGCCTTGTTGATTCAGGCCGGATATCGCGACGAGCAGCACGTCTCCATCTACCGCGGCCTGCGCGTCCTGTTCGCTGCCATCGGTTTCTTCTCTGTCTTTCTGGTTTCGGGATTCGATTCGCCTCTGCTTCTGCTCGGACTGTTCGCTTTCGGCTTCTTCATTCCACGCTTCCTGCTGAAGAAGAAAATTCAGGAGCGCCAGCGCCGTATTCGCCTCGCTCTTCCCGATGCGCTCGACCTCACCGTCATCTGCGTCGAAGCCGGTCTGCCCCTCGACCAGGCGCTCTATCGCGTCGGCGAAGACCTCGCCTACGCTCACCCCGATCTCTCCACCGAGTTCCATCTCTTCAACCTCGAAACCCGAGCCGGTAAACCGCGCGTCGAGGCCCTACGCAATCTGGCCGCCCGCACGGGCGTCGAAGACGTTCGCGCCCTTGTAGGAACCCTCGTCCAAACCGACCGCTTCGGAACCAGCGTTGCCCAGGCTCTCCGCGTTCACTCCGATTCCCTGCGCACCGAACGCCGCCAGCGCGCCGAAGAACAAGCCGCCAAAACCACGGTCAAGATGATCATCCCGCTCGTCCTGTTCGTCATGCCCTCCCTGATCTTCGTAACCGTCGGCCCCGCCGTAATCCAGCTAATGCGCCTGCTCATGCCCCTCACCAAGCACTAATCGGCAGTGTGTGGCGCGGACTCCGGGGTCCCCAGCGCGCCCGGTTTTGGCGCGTTGGGGTGGCACGCTCCTGTCCGCGCAAGCCTTCCGCTAAGGGGGAACTCCCTTGATTACGGCCCGGCCCAAAAGGGTTCATCATTTCTTCGTCTGTGACATGAACCCGGGCTCGCTGGTCGGAGGAACGATGTTCTTCATCCGCATGTAGGTAACGAGATTGCCGTAGTGTTCCACAGTGTGCATGTTATTCACACTCAGCACGCCTAGTTTCGGTGTGTCGCCTCCAAAGAGCTGCACCATTTGCGTAGCGGACGCGTCGGTCATGCCGTTGTAGGCTTTGTCGCAATAGGCGAAGGCGTCTTTGAGGGCGGCGATCAGGTCGGCTTTCGAGGTCTTGGTCTGCTCGATCTTCGGGGTGGGATTCTTCTCGCCGAGCACGAGCGAACAAAATCCGTACTGCGCATCCGCCACGTGTCCAAGAATCTGGCCGTAGCTGCGGACCGTGTCCGCGGGTTTGAAGTTATAGTTCTCCTCGGGCATTTTCTCGGCGGAGCGGAGCAGAATGCCCTTCACCCCCGCGTAAACGTCCTTATTGAATGCGATGAGCGGATTACCCTGGGCCACGGCGGCGGCTGGCTTGTCCTGGGCAAAGGCGACGGTAACTGACACAAGAAGGCAGATCAGAAGTGTTCGCATAGGTTCCTCCTCACACCAAATACGTAATACCGGCAGAAAAGTTCCAACGGGTGGGGTGCGTGGTGAAGTTTTGCTGTTATTCCAAAGTGATGACTACTTTCCCCCGAGCGTGCCCTTCTTCCAGATACCGGATTGCCTCAGGCACTTCACTCAACCTGTAACGCCTGTCGACAATCGGCGTCACTTTACCAGCCTCCATGAAATCTCCCAGGATGCGCAGGTCCTCTTTCCTCGATTGCGCCA
>Ga0074045_10001992_pt1 | contig 19313 bp, 21 predicted proteins | sample BogForMeECP23OM2_FD_94442 | JGI IMG/M metagenome (GOLD analysis project Ga0074045, IMG submission 94442) | Bog forest soil microbial communities from Calvert Island, British Columbia, Canada - Bog Forest MetaG ECP23OM2 | ecosystem: Environmental > Terrestrial > Soil > Wetlands ...
ATCTCGTACCACGAAGGGGAAGAAAAACAAGCGGAGTCCTTTGCCTGCTTTTTAACCAATGCTGCATGTCTGCCTCCGCGTGCCACCATCTCCGCAGGGATGCCGAGATTCTTGAGTCCGGAAATCAAACAGGGGGCTATGACTCTGTAGGTACCGAGCACGTCGGAAGGGAAAAGGGGGTTATCAGTTCGAGCAACAAGACTGTAGGTGAGTTCTTTACAATGGAGTACGGCCCTGCCGCCGGTGATGCGCCTCACGATATCAATGCCGTATCTTTTGCATGCATCAGTATCTACGGCGGTTCCGATCTTCTGGAACCGGCCGATGGATACCGCGGGTGGGTCCCACCCATAGAACCGGAGCACGGGCATAGTCTCTCCTGTCTGTGCACGCACGAGAAATTCTTCGTCAACAGCCATGTTGTATGCGCCAATATTAGTCCCAGTATTGAGCAGCTTCCACACGGTCATATTTTCGTAACGTTACCCGATGTAGGATTCAAAATACAAAAAAGAGAAGCTATATGGCAAATGGCCTGGGGTAAAACGAAAACAGAAGAAGCAGGCATCTCTTGCCTCAAAACTAACTCCAATCCTTCAACTTATTAACAACGTCAATAATAATTCTAGCGGTTAACCCCCAGATGGTACCTTGTTCGACCTTGTAAACATAAATGGCATGTTTTACGCCACCCCATGGTTTTGTATATTTGTCCGGCAACCCCAGTTCTCGGGCAGGTAATAAAACTATTTCACGGCCAGTCTTTTCATCTACGATAGTGGGGTGAACCTGCAGGAGTGTTTCGTATTTTTGAGGTGCATGTTTTTTAAAATATGATACCGGGACGCTGAAAACCCGATCTACTTCATCCCGGTTAGGAGTGACTTCGCCGAGGTTGATGATGTTAGCCACTCCCACAAAGGCATTTACGGAGACTCCTAGTGGGGTTATCAACGTATCGAGTTGACCGATGACGGTCAATTTCTCTGCAGGAATGCCCATCTCTTCTTCAGTCTCGCGGACGGCTGTTTGTTCGAATGTTGCATCTTGCGGACGACGGTAACCGCCGGGAAAACATATCTCGCCGCCCTGTCTGATATGAGGGACTCTTTTTTGAAACACGAAATGATATTCCCCTTTAAAAAAAAAGAGCAAAACTAGGACAGCGGTATTGATGTTATTATCCTCGGAATGAACCCCAGGATGGGCAGGTAATTTGCTCCGCAGCAATTCTAGTTTGGTCATCTTACCTGGTCTCCTTATCCTACTCCCAACAGAGTCACCATGTATTATTAAAAGAACCAGCGGGCGCAGACAGTAAGAACGATTCATTCAAACAAAACACTATCTGCCTCACGCACCGTTATTTATACAATGACGATTCGTTATTCGGCAGGGTCCTGAAGCGACGGCAGGGCCATATATACTTCCCTGGCATTTCACGAACCCATCGTACTATTTTCTGGTTCAAGCGCCGGGCATAGGCTTCTGCATCGTCGGTCGGAACGTTTTCAGACGAAGAATACAGGTGGGCCTCCTAGCCCGCGTTATCACGTCAGATGCAGGCGACGCAAGGAATTACAATGGCGTTCATGCTTCGCGCGATGTGGCTCAATGCTGTAACCGTTGCCGCGGGATGCCGAAGAAGGGAACGAATACACTTGCACGCTCTCCCATGTCCTGGTCCGGCAAATAGTAAAACGGTCTCCCTTCTCGAATATAACGGATAAGCGTTTTTTGATCCACCAAACACTCTATCATTACGGCGCCGAACCGGCTGCATCGGTGAAACAAATATTCCAGAAGAAGATTTCCTGATTGACGGTACATGATAACAACGTTCCTGCCCGCTGATATCCGCACACCGGCCATGTCGAGTCCTATAAAATTCATCATTATCGCGTTTTACCCCCTGCAATCAAATCTACAAGGAACTGGGAATTGCGAATCGTTACGAATTTCCTAAGGCGCCATTCGGGCACCCACCGTGCGACACTCGGGCTCATTACGGCAAAATCGAACAGGCGAAAACTTTTTTGTACGAGTTTATGACGGGCAATCGTGCTAAAATTGGAAAAACATAGCCTGGTGTTTCTTTCTGCAAAATGGCTGAAGTGGAACGGAAAACGGTAGGATAACGATTCCAAACCCCACCCAAGGATCCACAGCATTTTCCCCGGCAGCAAACTCATCATGAGCATGCCCGCCAATATCGGCCAGGCATACCAGCACCGGGGCACCAGAAATGTCCAAAGGGATATGTGTTGCATAGAGGGGTTTATGGTTTACGCTGCTTAATTCTCAGAATTCTTGATATAATACTCACCGATCAAAATTTCGTCAAGGAAAATCACCGGCATAATGCGATAACTTTGTAGAAGAAAAACTTTTTGGCATAGAGGGGAAAATACTTGGCTGCTACAGCAGTTGTGGTATAATGTGCAAATTAGTATCAGCATAATAAGACAAAGCTGTGGCGAAAAAACCCGATATTGCCTCGAACGTGCGCAAAGCGGGAATCAAACTATTTCAGGCCACATCGTGGGGGCGACCTGAAAGGAGGATGCTGTGCAAAAGGAAATGAATGGCGCCGAGATAATGGTCCGAAGTCTCAGCGATCTGGGAGTAACTCACGTCTTTGGTTACACCGGTGCGACAATACTTCCGGTATACCACGCCCTCGGCCAAAGCTCGATTTCACTTACAGTCAATGCAAATGAGCAATCGAGCGCGTTCAGCGCCGCCGGCTATTCCCGGGCAAGTGATAAAGTGGGCGTTACCATTGTAACATCCGGCCCAGCGATTACCAATACGCTCACCGCGGTTGCTGATTCGTATGCCGATTCAATACCGCTCCTTGTTTTCGCTGGACAGGTTCAGCAGAGCCGACTCGATACCGATGAGTTTCAACATATTAATGTAAAAGAAGTTTTTTCGAAGGCCGCAAAGAAGGTTATCCTGATTAGCGACAGCTCTAATATAGAAGAGACGATCAAAGACGCTTACTTTTATGCCAAAACAGGCAAGCCGGGGCCGGTCGTTATTGATTTTCCCTATGATGTTCAGCGGAAAAAGAGCATCTATCACGGCAGGGATATCGAGCGATATCGCCTGAAATACGATCAGGAGACGCATCTAGGCGTCAACCAGTGCCGCCAATTTTACGACCTGCTTCAGGGGTCCAACCGCCCCCTATTGTATATTGGCGGCGGCCTCAATTCCCAGAAGGCCAGCGATAAAATCCGCGAATTCGACCGGATGTTTAATATCCCATCAATCAACAGCCTGATGGGCAAAGGCATACTGGATGAATCGCTCGACACATCCCTCGGCATGCTCGGCATGTTCGGTACTCCCTATGCCAACATGGCCATCCAGGAAACGGACCTGTTCGTCGCCTTTGGCGTTCGCTGGAACGACCGAGTCGTGCAGAAAGTCGGCGAGTCTGGCCTCAAGGCTGACATCGCCTACATCGACATCAATGCGGAAAAGGTGCAGGAGGTCCGGGTTACCCGAAATCCAAAATTCTCTTTTATCGGCGACGCAAGCATTGTCCTCGAAGATCTGATTGAGTATGCACGATGGAATCCGATCGAGTTGAACATCAAGGAATGGCAGCAACGCGCCGCATTTCTGAAGCGCCGCTATCCGCTCAATTACAACCGTGCAGCTAAAGACATACAGGCTGCAGAAGTTCTGGACCTTCTTTCCCGCCATATGACGGAAGACACCCGGGTCACCACGGGTGTAGGCAATCACCAGATGCTTGCCGCTCAGTACCTGAAGACGGCGCGGCCAAGATCATTTATGACTGCGGGTGCCTTTGGGTCTATGGGTTTTTCTCTCCCTGCCGCCATCGGCGTTCATTTTGCCAATCCCAAATCCCGAGTAATCGCCATCGACGGGGACAGCAGTATCAAGATGAACATGGGAGAAATCCACACCATCGGGTCTCTTGGAATTCCCATCAAGGTATTGCTTTTGAACAACCATGCCGATGGTATGGTAAAGATCATTCAAGCAGTTTATTATGATCGAAAATTTACCGCAACGGAGAGAAACTTCGATGCGAATTTTGCTAATATCGCCAAAGAGTGCGGTTTTGCATGGTACCGCAAGATTAACAAACGCGAGGAACTTGAACCATCCATGAAGGAGTTGCTGGCTGAAGAAGGCCCATGCTTCCTCGAAGTTGTTACGGACTGGGAAGAGGGGGTTTACCCAGTCATTCCACAGGGCAAAGACTACAAAGACATGGTTCTTGGCCCATATATTCAGGAAGTAAAGGAGAGCTGAGGAAGAGTCAACTGTTCGAGAGCCTTTCCAGAGAATAAATCTACGTCAGGGGGGAGTCTGTCAGGTTCCCCCTGGTGTGAAAGCTGTATTCTTAAGGAAATAACGTCATATCTCCCCTGTTTCTTATGCATCACACACCGACCCGTTTTACCCCATTTTCGGGGTCTCAATATTTTTCGCGGTTCCAACTATTCATGCAGGATTTTACAAAAAAGCTCGACTGCAGGCCATGATGCGACCGCATCTAATCTGTTTACAGCACGAATCTTCCAGTGCAAGATAATTCTTGAATAGAGCTTTGCTTTATGTTAAATTTTAAGCAGTTACTGGTAAGGAACTATTATGAAAAAAAACTTCCAAATTGCTTTCTGTATGATAATACTGGCTCTGGTGTGCAGCGTGACACACGCATCCAATGGCGACCGGGAATATAGAAGGGCGAATGAGCTGTTTTCCAAGGGAAAATATTCAGAGGCCATCGCTAGTTATCAATCTATACTTACCGATCCCTCCTGCAGCGTTTCTACAAGCACTCTCCATGCACGAATCGCGGACAGTTATTTCCGGTTGGGAGATTACCGAAGTGCTCGGGCAGCATACCGCAGGGCGTTGCAAGAACAGAAGGGGTTCGAACGGCCGGTCACCCAGTACTGGATTGCGTTCAGCACCTTTCTGATGGGAAAGAACAACGAGGCCATAAATGAATTTTTGAAGATACCGGAGCTGTACCCGGGCTCCGGTATGTGGGTCAGTACGGCGTACTACTGGGCCGGTAGGGTATGCGAGCGGATGGGGGAAAAAAAGCTCGCTGCCGATTATTTCCGTAAGGCAGGGGGAAACGGCAAGTTAGCGCAGGAACGGTTCGCGCTAGAAAAGGCTGAAAATAACAGGTAATCGGGGCCGGCAATAGGAGGCAGGAATTTAAAAAGATTGGTTTGTATTTACTGCATCCTGCATCCCGGTCCCTTGACCCTGAAGCTATCATGCTTAAAGAACTGAGTATTAAAAATTTCGCAATCATCGACCAGTTGAGGGTAGAATTCGCTCCGGGACTGAATATCTTCACCGGCGAAACAGGCGCGGGCAAATCCATCGTGGTCGACGCGCTCAATCTTGCACTCGGTGAGCGGGCAAGCGCCGAACTCATCCGTACCGGCTGCCAGGAAGCAGTGGTGGAGGCTGCCTTCGAGTTGAACAAAACAAACACGACTGGACTCAGGGTCTTGCTTGCTGAACAAGGTATTGAGGCGGATCCCAGAGAAGACCTCATCGTGCGCCGGGTACTTTCAGCGTCAGGCAAGAACAAAATATATATCAACGGGAGCCTGGCGAATCTTGCGACACTCGCGGCCCTCGGCGCAAACCTCGCTGACATTCATGGCCAGCATGAACACCAGTCACTCCTGTCGCTGGAGCGCCAGATGGAGATGCTCGATTCCTTCGGCGGGCTTACCGGCCTCCGGGAGGATCTGGCCGGTTTATATCACCAGTTACAGGCTGTTCGGAAGGCGCTTGCGGAGTTGGAAGCAGGAGAGCAAAACCGAGCCCAGCGCGAAGACATATTATTGTACCAGAAAAAAGAGATAGAAGCGGCTACTCTCAAACCCGGCGAAGACGAAAACCTCGCGAATGAACAGAAGATCCTGTCGAATTCGGAAAAACTCGCGGGTCTTTCACGCGCTGCGGACGAGGCGCTCTATTCATCCGATGGTTCGGTACTGTCGGGACTCAAGAAAGCCATGACTAGCCTTCGGGAAATATCGGCAATTGACAACCGGCTTACGCCTGTCCTTGAGCTTTGTGAGGCAGGGCGAGTGCAGATCGAGGAGGCAGCGCGCGAGGTTTCATCTTATGCCGACCGAATGGAGTTTGATCCAGAACGGTTGGAGAGGATTGGCGACAGGTTGGACACGATTCAGAAGCTCAAGAAGAAATACGGCGGCACCATCGAGGAAATCATGGTATTCGGCATCAAAATATCGGCGGAGCTTGAACGCATGGAGCGGAGCACCGAGGAAATTGAGCGGCTGAAATCAGAAATTCAGGCTATTAAGTTTAGTCTAACATCGAAAGCACAGGAACTTACCAAAAATCGCATGACTGCGGGGCGGGTTCTTGAGAAAAAGATCGAAGCGGAGCTTGTCCAACTGGGTATGAAAAAGGCGATTTTGAACGTCAAGATCACCCAGGAACCGGGTAGTGATACCCTTGACGGTCGCAAGCTCGGACCGCGCGGAGCTGATCGTGTCGAATTCCTTATCGCGCCGAATCCGGGTGAGGAACCGCGACCTCTTGCAAAAATTGCTTCGGGTGGAGAACTTTCGCGCATCATGCTCGCACTGAAAACCATTCTCATGGAAGGAGACAGTATCCCCACACTCGTCTTTGATGAGGTCGATGCTGGCATCGGGGGTGCGGTCGCTGAAGAAGTAGGCAAGAAGCTCAAACGTGTGGCGGCGAAGCGCCAAGTCTTCTGCATTACACACCTGCCCCAGATTGCAAGCATGGCAACGAGCCATTACGGAGTGGCCAAGTTCGTAAAAATGGACCGGACGAGTACCGAAGTCCGTCTACTGGGAGAACAGGAGCGCGTAAACGAGATTGCACGCATGCTCGGCGGCAAAATCATTACAGAGGCTACCATCAAACATGCCGAAGAGATGATAGCGCGGGGAGCATCATAATACGGAATACGTTACAGGAGTAGGACTCACAGATGGGGAAAGTTGTTATCAAATAAAGAGTATTGTATAGAATGCGAACTCTGTACAACTGCGTTCGCCAAGAAGCTCCTGAAGATCAGCGACGAATTCAATAATAATGGCTACTATGTGGTGGAATATTGTAACAAGGAAGATTGCTAAACTGGCTGCGCGATCTGCGCAGAGAGGTGTTTGGACGTGGCAATTAGCGTTCAGCAGACTGAAAAACCGTGGGCATTGACAGAAGCCAAAGACCAGACCGGCCAAGGTTATCCGCTCCCTTTTCATGCTGTCAGGCTTAGATGGTACCCTCTAATGGTTGAACTATAAGCTGAAAGCAAAATACCAGCGAATGGCACAGCATGGGGTGAGTTCAACACGCTTTTGATTGATCACGCAGAAATCGTTGATCACCTTCGGTACTCCGGCCCGGATCTCAAAGACCGTTGTCCATCTTGGAATGACTGCGGGGACTAACGCAGGTCTCATCCACCCTATTTTTACACTCCTTCCATTTCCAGAAAAGGCCATCGCGGAGAGCGCGGGGCGCACGGAGCGGGTCATCATCGTCGAGATGAACATGTGACAGATACTGGAAGATGTAAAACTCGCCGTGTCTGGTAAAAACTCCGGTTTCGTTCCAGAAGGCAGGGAGATGCTGTTATTTTGATCGAGTACATTCTGAGCGCCATCCAGAACTGCGCGCAGGGAAACGCGGCAGAAAAGAAGAACGTGGTTTTTGAATAGAAATCGCTCACCAGATAAGAAAACGACATTTGAAGTCAATGTGAAAAAATACTTTTGAACGGGGAGAAGCCTTGATTAAACGTTGTTTGCTTAGTGTCTGTTAATCGATATGTTGCTAAAGTGAAGCCTGTCACTTTTCTCGTTTTTCCCCGATTTTTAGAAGCAATCTTTGTAGCTACCGAGATAGTGGAAACATTTCTTTACTTTTATTTTTCAATCGGGCATAATACACCCCACCTTTTTCCCCATAGAATGGATTTTTTATATCAAGGAGGATATTTATGGCAACCGTGAGCAGACTGCCTAAATCAGCCTGGAGGGCAACGATTGAAAGCGCTATGTATGCCAATTCGGTTCGTAAGACGACTATGGGAGAGCTATACAAACTGGCGCTCAAGCAACCCGAGGTTATGACCACGTCTCATCCTTTTTATAAACCGTCCCGGTACGGCTTGCCCCATGATGCTAAAGTGCTTATTTCGAACGATGGGGGGATAGTTGGGAGGACGGCCCGTGCCCGCAAACTTGTTCGCGAGATGGCAATGGATAGGGATAAGTTTCTTCGCATCTTGATCGAGGTCACCTATCGGCTTAACAAGCGGGAATGTCTGTGGCTTGAGGCCATTGTCGGCCTGCACAAGGACTTTATGGTTAAGGCTCACCTCCTTAGCCCTGTTACGGACGCAAAGAATATGATGGACTGGGGCCTCAACTTTACGCCTTGGATGAAACCGTGGAGCGAACAATATAATAAATCGAAGAAATTCGACGAACCAGATATTCTCGTGCTAGCTGATCCCGATTGGATCAACCCTGAGTTTCCCAATGGGCTTGTGATCATCGACGAAGAGGAGAACTGTATTGCCATCCTCGGGCTACGCTATTTCGGTGAACGTAAAAAAGGAACTCTTACAATCGCCTGGACCATCGGCGTCAGACAGAACATGGTGGCGTGCCATGGCGGTATCAAGACCATTGGCAACCATCCGCCGGTGGCAGTATTCGGCCTTTCAGGCTCCGGAAAATCTTCCATCACAAACAGCCATGACCATGCCGGGACGCTCAAAAAGAACGAAAAGGTAACCGTAATCCATGATGATGCTTTTCTTATCGCACTAGATGAAAATATCACTGTGGCTCTTGAACCCAGCCTCTTCGACAAGACCGATGCCTTGGAATTTCGGGATCCTGTTATCAAGTATTTCTTCTCCGCCCAGAATGTCGCCGTCACCGACCTCGGAAAGGGAAAGCGGGAGATCGTCGGACAGGACATCAGAAACGACAACGGCAGATGTATGAAGTCCCGTGATATGTTCAATTTTGCTAATTCCTGCGCCAGACCGGGCATCCTGATCTGGCTCCAGAAGGACCAGTCACTGCCACCGGTCATGAAGGTGGCGGACAATGGTTTGGCTGTGGCCATGGGCGCATCACTTGCCACTTTGCGGGCCAAGGGCGTGGAGAACGTGCCGAAGGAAGAACTTGCAAAACTGGTGATCGAGCCTTTTGCCAACCCCTTCCGCGTCCATTCGCTGGAAGAGGACTGCCGTCAGTTCCTTAAACTGTTCAAGCTCGGCACAGAATGCTATATCTTGAATACGGGGTACTTCGGCATGGCCGGTGAGGAAGTCAACATTCCCAAAGCGCTCTCTCTCTCCATCGTGACCCAATTGGTACGTGGTAAAATCGAGTGGCGCGAATGGAAGTCCTTTTCGGGTCTACAGATTCCTGCAAACGGCGTCGATCTGTTCAGTACAGATTATGATAAAAAATTTAAGCCCTCAAAAAGCCAGCAGTTTCTGCAGTTCCTCCGAAACCGTATGCAGGATCGCATCACGTTCCTATCGAACAAACGCGATCTCGATCAGGATATGGACAGCGCATTCATCGATCCTCTCGTAGCGGCAAGGACCGTTATCGATAAGATATTGAATCCAATATAAAAAATTGGTTTCTGCTATAGAGGATGCCCAGAGCATCCAGGGAGCGTGTTATCTCTTTTTATCTGCCCCCTTCTGTCCGTGGCGAGAGGGGTGCCGTTTCGTGTATCACCGGATGAAAGGATTATGAGATGAAGTTTTCGGAGGCAAAACCAGGGCGATTCTTTATTCTTCGGCTGGAAGACGGCGATATTCTGCATGAATGTATCGAAGCATTTGCCCGAGAGCGGAACATACGTGCGGCAGCACTGATTGCGTTGGGTGGCGCTGATGCCGGCAGCAAACTGGTGGTAGGGCCTGCAGAGGGGCGCAGTCAGCCCATTGTTCCAATGGAGCAGGTGTTGGATAATGTGCACGAGATTGTGGGTGTTGGCACCCTCTTCCCTGATGCGAATGAAAAGCCCATTCTGCATATGCACATCGCCGGCGGCCGCAAAGGAGAAACTGTTACGGGTTGTGTTCGCCGCGGCGTGAAGGTGTGGCATGTGGTAGAAGTGGTCATTTGGGAACTGACTGAGACGACAGGACGCCGCTTGCCAGACCCCATTTCGGGTTTTGAGCTTTTACAGCCATGAGCATGAGACAATTTCGTGTTTCTTGAGAATATCACTGGCAACAAGCTTCTCACGCTGGAAACAACATGAACCCGTATCTCTCGTTGTTCGTCAACCTGCACCGTTCAACGGAGGTCATATGCATATGTCTGTTATAGATCATTTGATTCCTGTTCTGCAGTTACTATTGGCTCAATGATTCTTATTCAGGTGTCTAATTGTTTCTACTCACCCTGACAAATCGACTTGGGAGACTGGATGATTGGTCCAGATTGTTGAAGTCGTAGTTGCAGGGAACAAGCGAAGTTTCACTGGAGACCAAAAAAGTTCAACTTTAATTTTTTTTGAAAGAGGGTGCCTTCTTCGAGGGCCATTGCCCTTGTTTCGACGAGTGCGTTTTTTGCCGCGATCCTCATTATCATACTTTTTTCAGTGCACTTTTTGCGTTTCATGTTGCCTTGCTGATAGCTACACCCTTGTGGCCTGCATGGCCTGCCCGTGAGCGTCGCTCCTTACGTCTATCCAGGATGTCAACTGGTCATTCACAGCATTGAAGCATGAAGTAAAGTCAAAGAGTCGTGTACACGCGTGGCAAAATATTATTGGGAGGATTTGCTCTTGAAAATAGATATTGCGCATCATCCAGAAAAAATACATGCAACCGTGTATATTGCCCCTGGCGTGGTGGTAGTGGGTGATGTGACCATCGAAGAGGAAGCCAGCTTGTGGTTCGGGGCGATCATTCGGGGAGATGTGGGCCCTATTGTTATCGGGCGCCAAACCAACATACAGGACGGTTGCATTGTGCATACGAACCTAGGACAGCCGTGCATACTGGGCGCAGGGGTCTCTCTGGGGCATGGAGCGGTTATTCATGGTGCCACTATTGAGGATGACGTGATGATCGGCATACGGGCCACCGTTTTGAATGGCTCCCGCATAGGAAGCGGCAGCATCATCGCAGCCGGCGCTCTTGTCGCACCTGGAACGATCATTCCTCCGAAGTCGATGGTGATGGGCGTTCCGGGCAGGGTGATACGTCCGACCGGCGAGGTTGAAGAAACGAGAATTCGTAGTACTGCTGAACGCTATTGCGTTTATGCGCGCAAATATTTGGAAGAATACCCGCGCTCGTAAAATAGTGAAGAACGATAAAGCATAACAATGGCGTAATTGATTCACATTAAAGATGGGAGTTCGTAACTTTTTGCTATCCGAGCAGATCTGGAATCACTGTCCGATATGCTGTTCAGAATCTGCGCTGCAAGGCATTTCTTTCTTTATCCATTGGCTAAGTCACAGAATTCTATAGAATTAGCATGTCAATCACTGCTATCGTAATTTGACCTATTCTATCACGTTACTGCATCAGTCAACGTGCTTTTTCACCCATGCGCAATATTGACCCATCCAGTTCTGCAGGAATTGTTTGTTGCCTACGCCGAAGTTGCCGGCCTCATCAAATAACCCCTCCTTGACATGAATGCTTCGGGTTAGCCAAGCGTTGGTACGTCCAGATAAGCGAGGACGTTGCGCAAATACTGCTGTGCCATGGCCGTGCCGATGGCGTCGATTGATGTGCCAAAAACACCGGCCGGTTTCCCCGCCAAGCGTTTTGGCCATGAGGCCGCGAAGTATGGTTGATTGCGTTCTTGAGAACGTCGGGGATCGAACGGTTGTATTCGGGCGTAATGAACAGAAGTCTTTGGACGTCGTTGATATCGTTCTTCAGTCGTTTGACGGGTTCTGACTGGTTTGTATCGTCATCCTAGTTGTAAAGCGGCAAGTCGCCGATTTGCACCTACTGGAAAGAGAACGTAGGCGGTGCCAATTATACAATGGCGTTAGCCGGTTTGCGGTTGAATGAATCCGTGCGAAGGCTTCCGACGATAACGGCGACTTTGTATTTGTTCATTCCAATCACCTTTGATAATCATAATGTTAGGCTTCCCGCAAGGATCCGCGATGCTCTTTACTTTTTTTCTCCTGCACTGACGTCAAGAAAAAATGTGAAGAACCCTGCGCCAAGAGCGCAGGGAGTTCCTATCATTTCCTTAAAGCGTGAGACAAGAGAAAAACAGGAGCTACGCATTTCCATCCTCACTTCATATACCGTTCCGGTATAGTTCCGTTATAAGGTCCGTGATTCATGCCAGCTGCTTAGGCGATTCCACCTTTGGTCAACCTCACCGGATCAAGCAGGCGGTCAAGTTCTTCCTTTGACAGATTCGTCATCTCAGCTGCGACTTCCTTGATCGAGCGTCCTTCGGCATAAGACTTTTTGGCAATTTGGGCCGCTTTATCATATCCAATCAGGGGATTTAGTGTTGTAACAAGCATAAGATTCCGATCAATAAGTTTAGCCAAATGCGATTGATTCACGGTAAAGTTAGCAACGGCCTTATCCGCCAAAAGCCGGGAAGCATTAGCCAGAAGAGTGATGGACTGAAGAAGATTATGGGCAATAACTGGCATCATCACATTCAACTCAAAATTCCCCATCTGGTTTGCTATGGTGATAACGATATCGTTTCCGGTGACCTGGGCGCATGCCATCATCATAACCTCGCTCATCACAGGATTCACCTTTCCGGGCATAATGCTTGATCCGGCCTGGAGCGTAGGCAGGGAGATTTCGCCGAGCCCGGCAACAGGACCGCTGTTCATCCAGCGCAGGTCATTGGCGATTTTCATAAGTGACGAGGCCGATGTTTTAAAATGTCCAGAAAGCTCCACTGCCGTGTCCATGGTCGCCTGAGCTGCAAAGTGGTTGCCCGTTTCAGTAACAGGGAGTCCTGTGCTCCGTGCCAAGTCTTCGGCCACCCGTTTGCCAAATCCTTCCGGCGCGTTGATTCCGGTCCCTACGGCGGTTCCCCCGATGGCAAGTTTTGACAAGCGCGGGAGGCATGACTCAATGCGGTCGACATTTTGCGATATCTGGTATGCCCAGCCGCTGATTTCCTGGCCAAGACGGATAGGTATGGCGTCTATAAGGTGAGTCCGGCCGGTTTTGATAATATGCAGAAGTTCGGTCTCGCGTTTCTTGAGCACGATATGGAGGTGTTGAAAAGAAGGGATAAGCGCTTCGTGAACGGAAATGTGTGCACTCAAATGAATAGCCGTGGGAATCACATCATTTGACGACTGACTCATGTTTACATGATCAATGGGGTGAATGACCGTTTTAGACTTTTCCAGAATCTGCATCGCACGGTTGGCGATTACTTCGTTTGCGTTCATATTTGTAGATGTGGCGGAGCCCGTCTGGAACACATCGAGCGGAAATTGCTCGTCCCATCTTCCATCCGCAACCTCGTACGCAGCCTTACGGACAGCCTGTGCACATTTCGAGTCGAGCAGCTGAAACTCCTCGTTTGCCTTGGCGGCAGCTGCCTTGATCAGGCCAAGTGCCCGAATAAAAACTCGTGAAAACCTGATGCTGCTCACGGGGAAATTTTCTATAGCCCTCTGCGTGTGTGCGCCATAGAGGGCGTCCGCAGGGATTTTGACCTCACCTAGGGAGTCTGTTTCGATGCGATAATTTTTTTTGATCGGACTCATGCAAATCCACAAGTTATTGGAAGAGTGGCCCCCCTAGCAAACAGAACATCAAAAGAAGCGATAAAAATACTGCATTCTAACAATAAGCTATAAAGTTAATTATACTATAATTTTTCTTCTGGTTTTTGTATAGTATGACTAAAACGAAACAAACTATTATCAATGTACGTGACGCATTTTATTGAATCGTATAAGACTTTGAGTCTGGGGCTTAAGATGTATGATCAGCCGGAGTGTCTCGCTATGGGCAGTTCCTTCGGATGGAGTTTTACCTGTTGATAATCGAAAAAATTCCTCCCGGGTAGCGGGGTTACTGCAAAATACGCCGAGCACAGACGAAGTTACGAACATGGAATTCTGTTTCTGGACGTCACGCATCATCATGCAGAAGTGGCGTGTCTCGATCATGACGCCTACACCGTCAGCATTGTTTGAGTCCTTGATTGCATATGCAATCTGCTCCATAAGCCATTCTTGAATCTGGAGCCTTTGCGCAAACAGGTCAACGAGCCGGGCGAGTTTGCTTATGCCAAAGACACGCCCCCGGCGTATGAAACCGATTTGGCAGCGGCCATAGAATGGCAACATATGGTGCTCGCAAAGGCTGTACAGTTCGATATCTTTTACCACGACCATGCTGTTTGGCTTCCTAAGCATGCTTCATTGATAAGCTTGTTGACGTCCGCACGGTAACCCGACGTCAGGAACTGCAACGATGCAGCAACACGCTTTGGCGTGTTGATAAGCCCTTCTCGTGCCGGGTCTTCGCCGATTTCGATGAGCAGTTCCTTCACGAGTATCTCGATCCGTTAATTTTTTTCACCCATGCTAATTTTCCTTTCGTGTACGTTTTATATAGCTTTCAAGCGGCTTTATCGGACCCCGCGATCGCGTCGATGCAGTTTTTTCAATAGGGATGTCTAAACTCGGAAGAATAAGTCCAGGCGCCAGCTCTTGAATTGCGATTGCGAGGAATGGCCCGAGAATAATATCCGGTACGGGAAGAGTGAGATCGCTTATTGCCATTGCGACGTCATCGTTGAGGATCAGGTCCGGATCGATGGTTCGTGCTGCATACTTATCTTTGCTTTGCTCCCGTCATAGCGCCTCCTCGATCCGAAACAGCACCTGATGTTTTAACTCGATAGGTGGTAAGACCGTCTTGCTTTCCACTATACAGTTATAGTGTGGATTAAATAAAGAATAATTTGCTGTCATCCATTTGAATCCGCGTTCAAGTTGCACTTTGAGATTTATTGGTCCGCGATCCGATCAGTCTTTGCAGCTGCAATAAAGTCGTTTAGTGAAAGCCCGTTGATCCTATGCGTCGTGAAGATCAACTGTACTTTATTGTGGGAAATAAGGATGTCTGGATGATGTTCCTGTTCGGTTGCTATGGTTGCCGTTTTGTTTGCAAAGTCCATTGCAGCTTGAAAGTCCTTGAACCGAAACTCCCTGACGATCGAGTTTGTTCTCAAAGACCACATGGGAATTTCACGCAGCAGATCATCAAGTACCTCGCCAACAAGCGGAGGCTCACCAGCTTTTATGGGCATACATGTCTGATCTGAAAGTATCATATATGGCTCCAAGTATCATCTGGAACGATACTCTATTTTCGAAGTTCGATTTTTAAATATTGTGAATTGATCCCTGTTTCATTTATCGTATCGCACCGCGCAATTGCTGTTTCGGTATGCGCTCTGTTCGTCGAATAATATCCCGGGCCGCTTCAACTTTGTCCCACACATTGCACATCATAGCGCCCCGGACTTTTCCATCTCTGAGGTAATAGATGACACCTGTATCGTTTTCCTTCTTCCAGTCAGCAACCGTTTCAAACGATGCATTAACCTCTCCCACAGCCTCGTACCCGAACTCAAATAGGTCTGAAAAAAAGTACGGCATATGTGTGTATGGTTCATGCGCACCGGCCATGTTTCTACCGGCTATTTTGCCCTGGTTTGCTGCATTGTCCCAATGCTCGATACGCATCTGCTTACCGAGCGCTTGATAATGAAAGAATGCAATATCTCCGGCAGCATAAATGTCGGGAAGCGAGGCTTGCAGTTGCGCATCCACGATGATTCCGTTTGCCGTCTGGAGGCCGGCACTCCGTGCGAGTTCGATGGACGGTGTGATTCCAACGCCCACAATCACCAAATCAGACTCAACCGTTTTGTTTGCTCGGGTGTACGTAACAATTTTCCGTCCATTTTTCTCAAAGCCTGTAGGCATGTCGTTCGCTAGAACAGTTATGCCGCGCGATTGGTATTGATTCTGAATCGCTTTCCCCAAATATTCTGGGAAAATGTGATGCGCCAGATACGGGGCGGAGAAGATCATGGTAACCTGAATTTTATTCACAACCAGCGCGGCAGCCAGTTCCGAGCCGATAAACCCACCGCCGATAACCACTGCAGATTTCCCCTCTATTGCGTCCTTCCGTATTCTTGTATAGTCGTTCAAGGTGCGAAAATAGCAGATGTCAGTCATAGTGCCGTTCTGAATGGGAAGAGTCCGCGGAATTCCTCCTGTTGCCAGAAGGAGTTTTTTGAAATGATATGTCCTGCCCAGGCTGTCTGTTACGGTTTTTCCCCCGGCATCCAGAGATTTGATGCTGACGCCGATGGTCAGCGCTACGCCATTCAGTTCGTAAAATTCCTCTTTTTGAAGAAGGATATCTTCGATCTTTTTTTTACCAAACCAGAGCTTTTTCGAGAGCGGTGGCCGGTCATAGGGCAGATGATTCTCGCTGTTAATCAGCAGGATCGATCCTTCCTTGTCTCGCTCTCTGATACCCGCGACTGCCGACGTTCCGGCTAGCCCCGCTCCAACGATTACATACTTGTAGGAAGTGCTTGCCATCGCATAGTGCCCCTTTCAAGATACAAGTATAGCACATGGATATACATCGAATAGAACGGGAGGTGGCTCTATAGGTTATCGAGACAATGGTGTAATAATGCAGCAAATCGTGCAAGCCTCGAAGAAAGCAAAATATCAGATGAAAAAGAAAATTATGGAATGAAACGTATTTTGCTCATAGTGGTAGCATTGCTGTTTGTTGTTTTGGTAGCCTTTGCCGCAGGCAACCCCTTCAGGTTACCGGACCAGTGCTTGAGGTTACAGCAAACTAGATCGTAGTGCAAAAGGGCAAAAAAGGGCAAAAAAATGGGGGATTCTTCGTGACGTCAGAACAAGATTGCCGGTAACATTAAAGTAGGTGCCCATGGTGACGATAGAGTTTGAGTGGAGCCGCCGGAGGATGTTTCTCCTCCCTCCATTCTCATGAGGAATTTCCTTTATTTTACTTTTTAGCATACAACGTAAATCAGCAGTTCATTGGTTTCCTTACCCGGCCTATTTGAACAACTTATGCGTATAGGTGAATATTCACCGCGCAGTATGTGAATAGTACCTTTACAATTCGCGACCTTGCGGTTATAGTTCTTCTCAAGAATCGCAGCACACGTGGGAGGACCATAATGGAAAGCACAATGAAAAAAATACTCACAGGCGGGTTGCTCTATGGATGGCTGCTGCTGATGGTCTGCTGCTGGGTATATGCATAGTGCAAAGTCATTGCCTGATGCTATGCACAGCATGCGAACCTTGAAGCTGTTGTTCTTTCCTCTACCGAACTTGCTATTTTACTGTATCACAGGCTATGTCACACAATCTCTTCTTCACGAACCAATTGCATACCTGCCTTAAAATTGATGTACCGTCGTCGCCCCTGTCCAGATGGATGTGGTAATGGTCCGTCCTAAATAGATCATCCTGCAGGGCGCTGCCGTCCAGATCCGATGTATCGCTCGACCCTTTCCCGGTCAATTTATAACCTGTCGGAATCGAATTCATGACGATCCGCGTGTTCTCTGATCTCTTTTTTCTGCTATTTGTCATTCTTGACCTCCTTGCTCCCAAAATCCTCGGCCTGACTACTCCCCATGGTTATAACCAATAACCAGGGGCTTTGTGCGGACGGTTGAGAAAGCCATTGCAAACTCAGATGCCAGTCAGCACATTCCATATGGAGGATATCGTAGGGGTTCGGTAAAATGGCATCCGGGCTGGTATTAGTTTGAAAAGGGTCGATACCAGTCTCGACTGTCAGAACCATCGTATTTCAAAGTCTTTTAACATCTGTCTGTGGACCGCACCCGGATTCCAGCGTTTTTTGTCTCGGCCCTACGGCCCATAGTATACCGCCGGCAAGGGGCTACCGGAGAAAGATGAGATTGCCGTAGCTTTGCCGAATATTCCGAGCCTCTCCAATACAAGCAGTACGGCTAACGAAAAAATGACGACCCATCTGCCGCAGCTGGAAACCGCTATGCGGATGAAGATTCCATCAGACAGATCGTTATCGTTTCCGCGGCGCGAACTTTTTCGGCTCCGATTTCTGCAAGAGCGGTTAATTATGATAATTTATCAATCGATCTGATTAGTATTGAACAGCCGATCAGCCCGACAAAAAAAATGGTCATGACGAGCCGAAGCAATCCTCTACATGCATGCAAGACTGATGCGCGATACTCCAACAAAAGCGCCAACACACGAGCCCTCCTTTGCGCTTATACTATAACCGTATGCCTATTTTCCACCAATAGTCTCTTGCACGTTAAAGATGGGGCGTTGGTATGCCATGGAGTCAGATGTTGATTTATACAATGACGATAGTGCATATACAAAGCCGCACTAGATTCCACGCATTATTCATGCCCACGGTGTACCACCATCAACGATGGCACGCTCTTCCCACAGAAACCAGCTGCCGGTATTCGCCAAAAATTGGTACGAGTTTGAAAAAATCGCATAATGCTGCTGTTCTTCCTTGATCAGCTGTTCAAGAAGAGCTTTTTCCTTTTGCTTTGTTGCCTGCGCGAGAGTTTTTTTATAGAACTCGACTCCCTCATGTTCCATCTTCATGGCAATCTTGAACGCCTCCAACTCATCATTGGTAGCTTCGACTTTTTTCATCATCTCGTCTTTTAAGGTTTCAAACACGGACTTGACATTTTTCATGGGACTTACGTCTTTGGCTGTTACCTGAAGCCCTTTGACGATCCGAGAGATCATATCGAGATGCCTTTTCTCATCCTCGGTAATAGTCAAAAACATTTTCTTCCCGGCCGGATATTTCGTTTTCTTAGCCGCCTCTGTATAGAATTGTATCGCGTCCCTCTCCATTTTTTTAGCCATTTCAAGAGCATTCATGACATCCTCCTTTATTGTAATTTTATCGAATATGAAAAATTTGAATCAATAAACAGCAGGACAACTCTAAGTCGGATACATTGCAGCCAGTTTGTATAAGTATAGCAGACATGATAAGGATTCACCGAGCCAGGATTAAGAAGGCGTTGGTCCATGAGTTGTGGATAGATTTTCCTTCATTACCTTTGTGCGCAGGATCACAGTGCCTAGTTTTTTATTGAGTGAATATTCCCTTTACTTTTTTTTGAATTATGCATATAGTTTCCCTCAAGATACTGTAGGCGCTGTTG
>Ga0074045_10001993_pt1 | contig 19302 bp, 18 predicted proteins | sample BogForMeECP23OM2_FD_94442 | JGI IMG/M metagenome (GOLD analysis project Ga0074045, IMG submission 94442) | Bog forest soil microbial communities from Calvert Island, British Columbia, Canada - Bog Forest MetaG ECP23OM2 | ecosystem: Environmental > Terrestrial > Soil > Wetlands ...
GAACTCAGCGTACGCGCGTTGCGCAGAGAAGGGCGATACCAAGTCGATCGCGTGGCTGCGGTCAAGCTATTTGAGTACTGCGTCGGAATTCCTTGATTTGGGGCGAGAACAGGCGAGACTGATTTATGGGCACGAGATCAACCATGTGCTGCTGCTCCACCTAGGAGCGTTCAGCGGCACGATTTTGCCGGAGGCGTTGGACCTGCTGAAGAAGAAAGGATTCAAGCTGGTGACGCTGGAGGAAGCGGAGAGCGATGCGGCGTATGACGGCGATCCGGACGTGGGGCTGCATGACGCGGGCACACTGCTCGACCAGTGGATGCAGGTGAAGCAGATCAAGTATCCGGAACACGCGGAGAAACCTTACAAGGAGGTCGAGAGCGTCTGCCAGTGAGGGCGGGGTGGTCTAAGGGGCTGGATCAAAAGCTTAACCACAGAGGACGCAGGGGTTCACAGGGTAAGAACGGATCGCCTCTGCCGCACAATCGGGTGCTGCATTCCTTCCCGTATAATTCAGGCACCGGTATGCCTGTTTTTCTTGATCAGATAATTGAGTCGACTCGCGGGAAAGTTGTCGAGAGGAAGCGTGCGGCTGATTTGCGGGAGTTGGAGCAGCGGGCGGAACAGTACGTTCCGCGCGGGTTTCGGCGGGCGCTTGAGGAGAAGAGCCGGGGTGGCGTGGCGGTGATTGCGGAGTTGAAGAAGGCATCGCCGTCGAAGGGATTGATCCGGGCGGAGTTTTGTGTGGAGGAGTTGGCTCGGGAGCTGGAGGCCGCGGGAGCAGCGGCGCTTTCGGTCTTGACAGATGAAGAATTCTTTCAGGGATCGATCGAGAATTTGCGGATTGCTTCGGTGGCGGTTCGGCTACCCTGCTTGCGCAAGGATTTTATTGTGGATGAATTTCAGTTGCTGGAGGCGCGGGCGAATTCGGCGGATGCGGTATTGCTGATTGTCGCGGCTTTGTCGCAGGAGGAGTTGAAGAGGCTGGCGCAGGGAGCTCGTTCGCGTGGGCTGGATGTTTTATGCGAGGTGCATGATGAGAAAGAGTTGCAGCGGGCTTTGGATGCGGGCTGCGATTTGATCGGGGTGAACACGCGCGATCTGCGGACGTTCAAGGTGGATGTGGAGACGGCCTTCCGGCTGGCGGAGCGGCTTCCGAAGAATGTGGTAAGCGTCGCCGAGAGCGGAATTCGCTCGGTGGAGGATGTGGTGCGGCTGCGGGCCGCGGGGTATCAGGCGTTTCTGATTGGGGAGTCGCTGATGCGGGCGGTTTCGCCCGGTGAAGCTTTGCGGGAGTTCGTTGCGAGCAGCGAGCCCCGAGTGTCGAGCGGGCGATGAAAGTTCCCATGTCTCGCAAAAGAGGCGAGACATGGGGCACCCTCAAGTTTTTACTTGCAGCGGACAACTTTTTGTATGACTTGGGTGAAGATTTGTGGGACGACCAATTTGGAGGATGCGCTGGTCGCGGTTGAGGCTGGCGCGGATGCGGTCGGGTTTGTGTTTTATGAGAAGAGTCCGCGCAACGTCAGTGTCGAGACGGCGCGGGAGATTGTGGGGAAATTGCCGGAGAGCGTGGAGAAGATAGGGGTGTTCGTGGATGACGGCGAACAGGATCCGGCGCGTGTTTTTCTGGAGGCGGGATTAACTGGAATGCAGTCCTATTTTTCGCTAGATACGGGATGTAAAGGTGGCAGGCGGGGAATATTGGAAGCGGCTCTCCTTCCTAAGCGTGCAAGATTCATCATTGCGCTGCCTGTGAAGTTATTGGGCGAGGACCTAGGACAGATCCAGTTATCCACGGACTTCGCAAACTTCGGAAAGAACCGTCCAGAGGGTCGTTCGCTTCCGGAAGATCTTTACGGCACGTTTGTGCTGGATTCAGGAGACCTGCGCTCGCCCGGCGGCACGGGCAAGACCTTTGATTGGGAAAAGGCTGTACCGATTGCCGAGGAGATGCGCCGGGTTGGCGCGAAGCTGGTCGTGGCCGGTGGATTGGCGGCGGGGAATGTGGCGGAGGCGATGGGGATTTTGAAGCCTTGGGGAGTGGATGTGGCTTCGGGTGTCGAGGCCAGTCCCGGGAAGAAAGATCCGGAGAAGGTGCGGGCGTTTGTTAAGGCGGTGCGGGAGGTCGATCGGCGGAGCGCGTGACGTGACGAGTCCTTGCTCGGGGACAAGACAGCAGATTCCTCTCCGGCTTCGCCGGTTCGGAATGACAAAGACTTAAAGATGGCTACGATGCCGAAAACTACTCGAGTCAAAATCCCCACTCTAATCTCGCCAAAGAACGGCAAGATTAGAGTGGGGTACCCTCGTGCTTCTACTCCCATCAACGAGCCGGGTCGGTTTGGGGTTTATGGCGGGCGGTATGTGCCGGAGACTTTGATGGCCGCGCTGGAGGAGTTGGAGCGGGAGTATGAGAAGGCGAAGCGCGATCCGAAGTTTCGGAAAAGACTTAATGAGTTGCTACGGAATTATGCGGGGCGTCCTACGGCGCTTTCGTTTGCGCGACGGCTTACCGAGAAACTGGGTGGAGCAAAGATTTATTTGAAGCGGGAAGATTTGCTGCATACCGGGGCCCACAAGATCAACAACTGTTTGGGGCAGGCGCTGCTGGTGGAGCGTATGGGCAAGCAACGCGTAATTGCCGAGACGGGCGCGGGTCAGCACGGCGTGGCTACGGCTACCGTTTGCGCGCTGCTGGGATTTGAGTGCGTTGTGTACATGGGGACCGAGGACATGCGGCGGCAGGAGTTGAATGTCTTCCGCATGCGATTGCTGGGCGCGGAGGTGCGGGGGGTGGAGTCGGGGTCCCGGACACTGAAAGACGCGATCAACGAGGCGATGCGCGATTGGGTCACGAATGTTCGGACTACGCACTACTTATTAGGGAGCGTGCTGGGCGCGCATCCCTATCCCACGATGGTGAGGGACTTTCATCGGGTAATTGGGCGGGAGGCTCGGGCGCAGATTTTGAAAGCTGAGGGGACGCTGCCGGCGGCGGTGATTGCCTGTGTCGGCGGCGGGTCGAATGCGATCGGAATTTTTTATGAATTTATAAAAGATAAGAAGGTTCGCTTGGTTGGAGTAGAAGCAGGCGGGCGCGGCGAGGCGCTGGGCGAACATGCGGCGCGCTTTCGGGGCGGTCTGCCGGGAGTATTGCAAGGGACCTTTTCCTACGTGCTGCAGGACTCGACGGGACAGATTGCAACTACGCATTCGGTTTCGGCTGGACTGGATTATCCCTCGATTGGGCCGGAGCACGCGGCTTTGCGCGATGCGGGACGGGCGGAGTATGTTCCGGCGTCCGACGCGGAGGCGTTGGAGGCTACTATTCTGCTGGCGCGGACCGAAGGGATTATTCCAGCGCTGGAGTCGGCACACGCCGTGGCGGAAGTGGTGAAGCGGGCGCCGAAGATGAAGAAGTCCGATGTAGTGATCGTGAATATTTCCGGGCGCGGGGATAAGGATATTGGGATTATGCGGGAGTCGCTTTTGGTGGATTGAAAAGTCAAAAGCTTTAACACAGGGGTCACAGAGGTTCACGGGGTAGGTCTTCCGCTTGATTTCGTTTATGCCTTTATCTTTTTATAAAACGCCGGGGCTCGTGGTGTATGTGACTTGCGGCGATCCAGATCTGGCTACTACGCGAGACGTCGTGCTGGCGGCGATTGAGGCGGGCGCGGATGTGATCGAGTTGGGCGTGCCGTTCAGTGATCCAGTGGCGGATGGGCCGGTGATTCAGCGGGCGAGTGAGCGGGCCTTGAAGCGGGGAACCTGCCTGGCCCAGGTGCTGACGCTCGCGGCGGAGCTGCGCGAGCAGGCGCAGTCCACTGGGCTGGTGGTGTTTTCGTATCTGAATCCGATCCTGCGAATGGGGATGGAGAAGTTTTGCCGCGTGGCACGGCACGCTGGCGTGGATGGCGTGTTGGTGACGGATTTACCGGTGGAAGAGGCGGGCGAATATCTTTCTGCCATGCGGGAAAGCGATCTGGCGCCGGTGTTTCTGGCGGCGCCCACGAGTCCCGATGAGAGACTGAAGCGGATTGCTGGAGCGTCGCGTGGATTCGTGTATGCCGTCTCGCGAACCGGAGTAACGGGAGCGCGGCAGCAGTTGGCGGAGGATGCGCAAAAATTAGTCCGGCGATTGCGGCGTGTCACCAAATTGCCGGTTGCAGTTGGGTTCGGGATTTCGACCGCGGAGCAGTTCGTGGAAGTCGGGAAGTTTGCCGATGCGGTTGTGGTGGGCAGCGCGATCGTGGAGGCCATTGAACGGAATCCGGGACGGGAAGCGGCCGCTGTGGGAGAATTTGTAAGGAAGCTGACGGCCGTTAGCTCAGCGAGGGCTTGAACGAGCCACATTCGCAAGAACTGGGAACGCAATTCTCATGGAAACGCCTCGCCAAGCCGGCAGATGCGCAGGCGGGCCAGGGGTCCTTCGACTGCGGGTGTGCCCCGCATTCGCGAAGCACAATCGTCGCTCAGGATGACAGACGGAATAAATAATCCACTCTGCGAATAGAACGCGGGGTATCCAGAGAACTCATGGACATTGCGGATTGGCGAAAGAAAATTGATGAGCTTGACCGGCGGCTGGTGGATCTGCTGAGTGAGCGGGCGCGGGCGGCGGTGGAGATTGGGCGGTTGAAGCGGGATACGAATTTACCGATTTACGAGCCGGATCGGGAGCGGATTGTATTTGAGAATGTGCAGCGGATGAATCCGGGTCCGCTGCCGGGAAAAGATCTGGTCCGGATTTTTGAGAGGATCATTGATGTGATGCGGAATATTCAGAAGGACGGGATTGGAGTTGCGGATGATAGCGCCAAGGCGGAGACAGAGTTGGATTCGGAAGTGAATGACTGACCGAGCAGGTTGAGGTCGTGGAGGCGCAAAGCAGGTTACTCGCTTCGCTCGGAATGACCAACGTTTATCGAGCTAGAGGCTAGGAGCAGGGACTTCCCGATGATTGTGGCGATGCAGGACGTGGCGGACGAAACGCAGATTCAGACGGTGATTGAGCACCTGGTGAAGATGGGCTTCGAGGTGCACCGGTCGACTGGGGCGCGGCAGACCGTGCTGGGCGCGGTGGGAGCGGGGATTGATTTTGACATTCGCATTGTCGAGCTGATGCCGGGAGTGCAGGAGGTGCATCGCATCAGCTCGCCTTACAAACTGGCGGGGAAAAGTTTTCGTCCCGAGGGGACGATTGTGAAACTGGCAAATGGAATCAGCATTGGCGGGAACGAAGTGGTGGTGATGGCGGGGCCATGTTCGGTGGAGTCGCGGGAGCAAATTTTTTCTACTGCAGAGGCGGTAGCGAAGGCCGGAGCCAAAGTGTTGCGGGGTGGGGCTTTTAAGCCGAGAAGTTCTCCTTATTCTTTCCAGGGGCATGGGGAAGACGCGCTGAAGTTGATGCGCGAGGCGGGAGAGAAATTCAAACTGCTGGTAGTCAGCGAAGTGATGGAGATTTCGCAGATCCCGATGATGCTGCCTTATGTAGATATTCTGCAGGTAGGGGCTCGCAACATGCAGAACTTTAATCTTTTGCGCGAACTGGGAAAGGTGCGCAAACCGGTGCTGCTGAAGCGCGGGATCGCGGCGACTCTGGAAGAGTTGCTGCTTTCGGCGGAATACATTATGGCGGGTGGGAATTATGAAGTAATTTTGTGCGAGCGTGGGATTCGCACGTTTGAAACTTACACGCGGAACACGATGGACATTTCGGCGATTCCGATCATTCATAAGCTGTCGCATCTGCCGATGACGGCCGATCCTTCGCATGGAACTGGGCGGCGCGACAAAGTTGCGCCCATGGCGCGGGCGTCGGTGGCGGCGGGGGCGGATGCGTTGCTGATTGAAGTGCATTGCGATCCGAACCAGGCGTGGTCGGATGGGGCGCAGTCGCTGTTTCCCGAACAGTTCGCGAAATTGATGGACGAACTGCGGATGATCGCACCGGCAGTGGGACGAAAAATTGGGTAATTGGGAAATTTAGTAATTCAGTAATTGAAAATCGCCGCCTACGCTTTCAAATTGCTCAGTTATTAAATTTCCCAATTACTCAATTCTTTTCTATGCCCATTCGGCAAATCACGATTATTGGGACGGGGCTGATCGGCGGGTCGTTTGCGCTGGCCCTGCGGAAGGGGCGGTTTGCGGGACGGATTATGGGTTGCGACCGCGAGCCTGCGTTGAGGCGGGCGAAGACACTGGGCGTGATCGACAGCGGATTTAGCAATCCGAGCGATGCCGTGCGGGGCAGCCAGTTGGTGGTGTTGGCTACTCCGGTGCTCGCGATCGTTGATTTGATAGGCAGGCTGGGTCCGGCGTTGCCTGCGGGTACGCTTCTGACGGATGTTGGCAGCACCAAGTCAGCGGTGACGCAGCAGGCATTGAAGGTGTTTGGGAAGAGTGCGGGGAAGCGATTTCTGGGCGGGCATCCGATGGCGGGGAAGGAGCAGAGCGGCGTGGAGTTTGCGGATGCCGACTTGTTCCAGGATGCTGTGTGGTTTTTAACGCCGCTGCCGGGTCAGAAATTGCAGGACGGATTGTTCGCAGAAGTTTTGGAATGGATCGACCGGACAGGGGCGCGCATCGCGATGCTTCCGCCCGAGGAGCACGACCGGCTGTGCGCCTGGATCAGTCATGTGCCGCAGATGATTTCTACCGCGCTGGCGGCGGCGCTGGTTGAAGAATTTGGCGAAGACGCTCCGTTGCTCCCGGCAGGTGGGCGGGCGCTGCGGGAGATGACTCGGATTTCGGCGAGTCCATATTCGATGTGGAGGGATATCGCGATCAGCAACCAGAAAAACCTGAGCGACGCGTTGCTGAAGGTTGAGCAGCGTTTGGCGCACCTCCGGGAGAATCTGACGACGCGGCAGTTGGCGAAGGAATTTGAGCTGGCGCATGGGTTGAAGAAGAGTGCGGGAAAGAAAAAGTAGCTCACTGGGCAAGAGCGTTTATGGAAATTGTTTTTGGAGGCTGTGATAGAGCGCGCAGAGTAGGGATCCCCTTCGGCTTCGCTCAGGGCAGGCTTTCGACTCCGCATTGTTCCCGCTTCGCTAGAACAATGCTCCGCTCAGGATGACATGTGTTTTGCGAGGGTACTGTCGTGTCTACTTGAAATTCGGATAGAATCCTTTTCGCTATGAATAAAGTTGTTGCTAGCGCCGATGAGGCGATTCGGGACGTGGGGGATGGCTCGGTCATTATGGTCGGCGGCTTCGGGCTTTGCGGGATGCCGGAGAATCTGATTCGGGCGCTGGCGCGGAAGGGATCGAAGAACCTTACGACCATCAGCAATAACGCGGGAGTGGATGGCTTTGGAGTCGGCCTGCTGCTGGCGGCGGGGCAGATTCGGCGGCACATTGGAACTTATGTAGGAGAGAACAAGCTGCTGGAATCGATGGTACTGACGGGAAAGGTCGAACTCGACCTGGTGCCGCAGGGGACGTTTTCCGAACGGATTCGCGCGGGTGGGGCGGGTATTCCGGCGTTTTTTACTCCGACCGGAGTGGGCACGATCGTTGCCGAAGGAAAAGAAACGCGCGAGTTTGAGGGACGGACTTACGTGATGGAGCGCTGGTTGAAAGCGGACTTCGCTTTTGTAAAGGCGTGGAAGGGCGACCGCATCGGCAATCTCGTCTACCGCAAGACGGCGCGGAATTTTAATCCGATCATGGCGACGGCGGCTAAAGTTACGATCGCCGAGGTCGAGCAGTTGGTCGATGTGGGAGAGTTGGACGGAGATGCGATTCATACTCCTTCGGTGTATGTGAAGCAGATTTTTCAGGGGGAATTGTATGAGCGGCGAATTGAGAAGCGGACGGTGAGGAAGGCAAGTACCTAGTACCGAGTATCGAAAGCATGAAACTTGAAGGCAGTGACACGGATCGAGTGCATGGGATCCTTCGACTGCTCACGATGACAGAGTTTAGAAAATGATTACTAAGCCAGGGAAAGACATCGACAAGCGCGAGCGTATCGTTAAACGGATTGCGCGTGAGTTGCGCGATGGGTTCTACGTGAACCTTGGCATTGGCATGCCTACGCTGATTTCGAATTATGTTCCGGCGGGGATTGAAGTGGTGCTGCAATCCGAGAATGGGATGCTGGGGATTGGGCCGTATCCCGTGGAGGGGCAGGAAGACTCAGACTTGATCAACGCGGGCAAAGAAACCGTTAGCGAGATGCCGGGGACGGCGTATTTTTCGAGCGCTGATTCGTTTGCCATGATCCGCGGGGCGCATGTGGATTTGAGCGTGCTGGGCGCGATGGAAGTGGATGAGAGCGGCAGCCTGGCGAATTGGATGATCCCAGGAAAGATGGTGAAGGGGATGGGCGGCGCAATGGACCTCGTCGCTGGCGCACGGCGCGTGGTGGTGGCGATGGAGCACACCACTCGGGAAGGCGCACCGAAGATTCTGAAGAAGTGTACGCTGCCGCTTACCGGCGTTAGCGTGGTGGATACGATTGTGACGGAGATGGCTTACATCCGCGTGACTGAGAAAGGGTTGGTGCTGGAGGAAGTAGCTCCCGGACTGACGGCGGAGGATGTGCAGCGCGCGACTGAGGCTCGGCTGGCGGTGAGTGAGGGGCTGAAGGTGATGGAGAGTTAGCCAGCCAATCGCGTTGGCTAAAGCCTATCTTCGAGTCGAATCGTTATCGCAGCGCTGGAAGCGCTGCGCCACCCAAAGCTTAATTTCCGATATTCTTGATGGCCGCCGGTTGTCTTGCGCGGTCTATCCCTATGCTTTGTCTATATTCGAAACGGCGCGGCCAGTAGCCGGAACGGCAGCGTTATGGCTAAGTACACGACTTCTAGGACCCCGTGGACCGCGACGCCTACTATGCGGAACGGGAGCAGTAGTAGCCAGATGAATGGATAGGCAACCAGCGCCAGGATCGCCAGCGGCCAGCAGAGTACGAAGAGGATGCACCACAGAAGCAGAGTGAACATGGCGAGGCCTCCTTTTCTTTCTACTTTATTGTACGGCCTGGGAGTTGGGAAAGTTCCGTCTGAGAATTCCTTGCGGAGCCGGCGGTTGTGCAAAGAGATAGGGATCCTTCGACTGCGGTTGCGCTCCGCTTTGCGAAGCGCAACCTTCGCTCAGGATGACACTCTTAGAAAACCCCACCTTACTCGTAGCGCAAGGCTTCTGCAGGCAAGGTTCTTCCAGCTGACCATGAGGGGTAGAGCGTGGCCACGAATGAGACTCCAATCGCTATGATCGCCACCAGCACGCCATCCATCAATCGCGGGGCAAAGGGCACGTAGTCGATGGAGTAGACCTCGGGCGAGAGCGAGATGATGTGGTAGTGGCCGCCGGCGTAGGAGATGGCATAGCCGAGCAGCAGGCCGATGAACGTGCCGATCACGCCGATCAGCACGCCCTGAGCTATGAATATGTTTCTCACCTGCGATTTGCGCGTGCCCATCGACATGAGTACGGCGATATCTTTGGTTTTTTCCATAACCATCATGATCAGTGAAATCAGAATGTTCAACGCGGCTACGAAGACGATGAGGCCGATGGTGATGAAGGTGACGAGGCGCTCGAGGCGCAGAGCGTGAAAGAGAGCCTGATTCTGCTCCATCCAGTTGGTGGTCATGAAGCCTTTGCCCGCGGCGGCTTCGAGTTCGTGGGAAACCTCACCGGCTTTGTAGATATCGTCTACCTTGAATTCGACTACCGAGATCAGATCACCTAGCCCGAAGAGACGCTGCGCGTCTGAGAGCCGGGTGAAGGCCCATGAAGAATCGTAATCGTAGAAGCCGGAGTTGAAGATTCCGACTACGCGGAAGCGGCTGTATTTCGGAACCATGCCGAAAGGGGTGAGTTCGCCTTGGGGACTTGTTACCAACACCACCGAACCGACGGTTGCGCCGAGGTTGTCGGCCATGTCTTTGCCGAGAATTATGGGAGGCATAGCGGCGACACGGTTGTGGACTGCGGACAGAGAGTCCGGCGAGTCGGTCGCTTGCGCTTCCTGGGCAGCCCCCTTCGGCAAGCTCAGGGCAGGCCCTTCGGCTCCGCTCAGGACAGGCGAGGCGGCTATCCCCACATGATTCTCTTGATCCTCACGGTTGCCGGTTTCATTCAGAGCGTCGGCGGAGCCTTCTTTGATGCTGTTGAGCAGATCGCCGATTTTTCTTTCATCGGCGGGGATCATGCCTTTGAGCACCGCGCCGCGAGCGCGCGGTCCGCGGGAGATCAGTACTTGCTCGAAAATCGCGGGAGCGGCCGCGACCACGTGTGGCTCTTTGGACAAGCGCGCGAGCAGCGCGGGCCAATCTTTGATGCCGTCGTCGGCTACGCGGAGAAGGCTGATATGCGAGGTCGATCCGATGAGGCGCTCCTGCAAGTCCTGGCGAAAGCCGTTATTGATGGCGAGGGCTACGATTAGTGAGGCTACGCCGGCGGCTACTCCGACGATGGAAATGCCGGTGATGATCCCGATGAACGCCTGGCGGCGCTTGGCGCGCAGGTAGCGAGTTGCGATGAAGAGTTCGAAGCGCATGCAATTCGGCATCCGGCTACCGGTGCTCGGCTTCCGGCCAAGTCGGATTATAGCTAGCTCTTTCGGTTGACGTAGGATTTGATGAAAAGGCCTTCAGCGCGCAACGGGGGACTAGCAGTCAAAACGCCGGGATCGTCGAGTAGATGACGCAGGGGATCCAGGCAAAGATAGATAGCAAAGCCATGAGCTGAGTTTAGCTTTGACCGGCCCAGACACTATTCCGCTACGAGATTCGTCTAACCCCGGGGAAATCATCAAAGCCGGAATCAAAGGTCAGAATTCGGTCGATGCTATGCTTTTCCATCACGGCCAAGTGTACGGCGTCGCGCGCCGAAAGTCGTTGGTAACTGAGCACGATCTGTTTTGCGCGTTCCACGACCGCTCGGTCTACCGGGAACACTTCGTCCACTACTGTGAGCAGCGCATCGACCGCCGGCTGGATGTCGTACCGGCGATTGATGGCAGAATAGCGGTGCAAAATTTCCTGGAGCACTTCCGCGTCTGTAACCATACGCTGGCGCTCGCTCACCAACCTCTCCAGTAAACGTTGTGTATCGGTCTTGTGGGTGCCTGGCGTGCCAGTCAGGTACATGGGGATGTTGGAGTCGACCAGAATCACTGGTGTGGACCGGAGGAGTAGCCCCGCTCGATTTCGGCCAGCATGGTATCGATGTCGGCGGTTGGCGATTCATGGCGCGCGGCGGAGCGGATCGCCTCGAGCTTTTTTTCCACGGTGGCCAAAGGCTCTTGGCGGCTCGCCCGCTCCAATGCCTGGCGCACCCACTCGGCTAGCGACATATGGCGCGAGCGCGCCACGCGCTGGATTTCGCGGTATTCCGGGTCCTGCAGGATGACCTGTAATCGCTTAGCCACATGATGAGTCTACTTGACTCATTATGATGAGTCAACAGCTTCTTACCCCAGGGGCTGCGCATGCGCTTCGCTCTGTTCTGTGGCACATTAAAAGATCAAGATACTTGCACCCAATGCCCACCGCTGCCGACTCGAGAGCTGGACGCATCGCTTTCACGAATCCGGATTTCGTGCTGTTTCAGATTGCGCGTTTTCTCATTGTGGCCGCAACCGAGATGCAGGCGGTCGCGGTGGGATGGCAAGTGTACGGCATCACGAGGCGCGCTCTGGATCTGGGACTGGTCGGATTGGCCCAGTTTCTGCCGGGAATTTTGCTGTTTCTGGTTTCCGGACATGCCTCGGACCGACTTGAGCGGCGTAAAGTGCTGGGGGCATGCTACGCGGGGTATGCCCTATGCTCAGGGCTCTTGTTGCTCATCGCGGAGCGGGGCACGCAATCGGTAAGACCGATTTACATTGTTCTCGTCTTGCTGGGAGTGGTGCGTTCGTTCAACGGAACGGCCAGCCGTTCGATTCTGCCGCAACTGGTTCCAGACGAGCACTTTGCCAACGCGGTTGCCTGGAACGCTACAACTTTTCAGGCGGCCACCATTCTCGGGCCGTCGCTGGGGGGAATTCTCTACGCCGCGGCTCATGGACCATCCGTAGTTTATGGGGTTGCCGTGCTGGTGGCGGTAGGTGCGTTGGTTTCCATTTTTCGCATCAAGACGCGGCCCCAGACGCGGCGTCGCGAGCCGATGACCCTCAAGACTGTCTTTGCCGGATTGCACTTTATCTGGCGTGAGAAGCTGATTCTGGGGGCGATTTCTTTGGACCTTTTTGCCGTGCTTCTGGGGGGAGCGGTGGCTCTGCTCCCGGTTTATGCCCGCGAGATTCTGCATACCGGGCCTTGGGGATTGGGATTGTTGCGTACCGCGCCGGGCGTGGGCGCGGCGCTGATGGCGATGGCATTGGCGCATCGTCCGCTGCGCGGGCGGGCCGGACCCACTCTGCTGTGGTCGGTTGCGGGATTTGGAGTGTGCACGATTGTATTTGGGATTTCAACCAGCCTCGTGCTGTCGCTGCTTTCGCTGATTTTCTTGGGCGCGGCTGACATGATCAGCGTGATCATCCGCGCTACGCTGGTGCAGTTGCGCACTCCGGATGAAATGCGCGGACGGGTCATGGCCGTCGATATGGTTTTTATCGGGACCTCGAATGAGCTGGGGCAGTTCGAGTCCGGGCTTACGGCGCAGTGGTTTGGCACAGTTCCTGCCGTGGTGCTGGGTGGGGTGGGAACACTAGTGGTGATCGCAATATGGGCGTGGCGCTTTCCGGAACTGCGGCGCGCGGGGGAACTTGGGGCTATGAAAAGCGTTTTGAAAGAGGCGTCGGAGGCTGCGGAAAGCGCGCATTAAGAACTTAGCTGACTCGCGTTTGGCTGCACGGGAGAGGCGCGCGTCCCTACATGAAGCGGCCCGGCATCCACCGATATCGTCCCCACAGGGACCTTTACTTGCCCCGCAACAAGGTTTTGGCGGCGCCCATGTTGTCGTAGCGATCGTAGACTCGCACCACCACTACATGCTCGGAGGAGATTGCGGCGTCCTTGGGAGGTTCTGGCGTGGACTTGAAATCGTAGCTCTCGGTGGTTGAGTCGGAGAGTTGGCCGGTGGGTTCGACGTATTGCCAATCGCCGGCATCGATGGAATATTCAGCTCGCTTGATGGGGGAGAAGCCATCCGTGGCCGTAAAGGTTACGCGAATCTGTGCGCCCTCGACCGCCGCCGAAAGATTTTCGATGCGCGGGGGGGTCGTATCTACCTCGAAGCGGCGGCTTTCTTTGGAAGCGGTCAAGGCCTCGCCGGGCGAGTGCGAGGGCGAGTCAGAGGCGATCAACTTTACGGTATAGCCGCCATCGGGCAAGAGGCTGGCATCGAAGGAATACGCTTTGTCGGTGAGATTGTCTTTGAGCAGCAGCCAGCGTTTTTCGCCATCGCCGCGGTAGTAAAGCGAGAAGACGAGTTGATCGTCGTTTTCATCGTGCGCGCTCCATCTCACTCCTATGGAATCGCGATCGTGCGAACCGGAGGGCGGCATTTCGAAGTGAGTTGGCGAGGATCCCGTCGAATCCGACGTCATGCCGCCAGCCGCGCTCTTCTGCGCCGGTTGATACTTCATGCCCACCTGAACCGATAAGTCATCAATCTCGGGAGCGGCATTCTTGGGAAGGTAATTCAGCACCACGCTGTCCACCGCCGGAAGCGCGGATCCAGCGTGAAGCACGGCCTTCCACTGGGCGTAGCGCGCCGCTGGAACTCCAGTTTCGCCGTTCTTTTTTAAATCAACCTGATGCCACGAGCTCCAGTTGCGGTCGGGATTGTCGACGTTTCCGCTCCGCGCGTAAAGCTCGACGCTGCCTACGCCGCGAAACTCGGCCCTCCCCCAACGCGAAAAGATTCGAGCGTCGAAGACGTCGCTCTGGTAGGATCCTTCGGCTTCAGGCTCGGGACCAAGCACGAACAACTTTCCCAGATTGCTGCTCGCTGCGTACAAAGCTCCCCCGGGAGCCTTGGCGAAGGCCGTGACCTGTGAAGCCGGAGCTTTCAGCAGATCGGAAAAGTCATCGAGGCCGGTGATGGCGAAAACGTGACCGCGATTTCCAGTGCCGGCCAGCAGTTGGCCCTGCGCATCAAAAGCGAGCGCGTAAACGATGTCGTCGTGGGAGGACCAAAGCCTCGCCGGTGATCCGTCGGGCGCAATGCGGTAAACGTCGGAGCCACTGCCCGGGGCTGCGCCTGGAAAAGGGAAGGGTCCGACGATCGAGGGAGTGCTGGGCGAAGAGGTGATGGTTATGCCTGGGACCTGGGTTCCGCCGCCGACCTGGGGACTGATTCCCGCGGGCAGCACGACGGAAGAGGCGCCAGCTGCGGCAACAATCCCGCCGCGCTTCTCGCCGACCGCCGCGGCGTAGATGTTGCCGGTGCGATCCAGGGCTAAAGCTGTGATTTCCTTTTTCGGCGCGCTGTAAAGAACAAATCCTTCACCCCGTGGAGAGATGCGGTAGATGAGCCCACTGCCATCAGAGCCTGCGATCAAATCACCCTGGGCATCGAAGGCCAGCACACGGATGTGAGTTTCGTCGCTCTTGAAAAAAACCGAGTGCTCGCCTTTCGCGGTGACGCGGAAGATCTCGCCGCGGTCGCCGGTCGCCACATAGAGGTTGCCCGCTTTGTCCAGCGCCAGGTCCCAGATGTATTTCGTGCCTGGCTCGAAGTAGATGGAGGAATTCCAGGAGGGGTCCAGGCCGGGCTTGGAGTCTTTGTCTGAAGTAGCGGGAATATCCGATTTTGCCGCCTTCGGCTTACCCTCGGCGTGGTGTTCGAGTTTATAAACCTTGCCGTCGGGAGCGGTGGCCGCGTAGATTGCGCCTCCGGGGCCGGTCTGCAGGGCCTGCACTTGAAGTTCTTTGGGCTCGAAAATGATGCTGGCATCGCCGCCGGGCGTGACTCGATACACCCGGGCGGGGGCTCCGGCCGCCAGGTAGACGTTGCCGGAGTCATCCGCGGCGATTGCCCAAATGTAGGTAGAAGGCGTGACGTAGAGGCTCTTGAAAGTAGGCGCCAGTTCCAAACCGCCGACGCCGCGAATCGCGACGCCGGTTGCGGTTCCTTTCGTGAGTTCGTCAAATTTCGACTGTTCCCAGGTGCGAGTGCCTTCGGCGAATGCCCTCGGAAGCAATCCGGAACGGCTCAGGCTCGTCAATAAGAGGGCGGCAAGGAAAAAAAAGAAAGGCTTTCGCACACTCTGCAATTTCATACCTCGTAGCGTATTAAGAAGTAAGCTTAAGGTTAACATGCTTCCACGGCGCCGACTAAGCACGATGGACCGCGGCCGGCGCGGAGGTTCAGGCGCCGTGGTATTGTAGGATTCCATGAAGTCTTCGCGCCAGGAGTTGCTGCGCCTGCTCGCCTCGAAGTCTTTCCGGCTCGGAGAATTTAAGCTCTCTTCCGGAAGCACCAGCGATTACTACATCGATTGCCGCATCACTACTCTGGATGCTAACGGCGCGCGCCTGACTGGGGAGGTTTTTTGGGATGAGATTCACCAACAAGAGTGGAAGCCCAGGGCGATCGGCGGACTTACGATGGGAGCCGATCCGATTGTGGTGGCGGTTGCCGTGGTCAGCGGTGAACTGGATGGTTTTCTAGTGCGCAAGGCGGAAAAACTGCACGGCACGGGGCAACGCATCGAGGGTTTTCGCGAGATGGGGGCACGGGTTGTCATTGTCGACGATGTCTGCACTACCGGGGCGTCTACCGTGCAGGCAATTGATGCGGCGCGGGAATTTGGATTCCAAGTTGCCGGAGTAATGTGCCTGGTGGAGCGGGAGGAAGCTAAGGGCCGGATGAATGTGGAGAAGGCGGCGTCTCCAGCGCCTTTTATCTCGATCTTTGCGGCGAGCGAGGTGCGCGCCGAACATATACTGCAGAACGACGAGACCGAGCCAAGTGTCTTCGCGGTGGCGGCGGCTTGCGAAATTTGTGGACGGCCGGCGGTGACCAACGTTCCGGGGAACCGGTGCGCGGCGCACCGGGAGTAGGGTCTTCGACTCCTCCGCGCAGGATGACAATAAGGATCAGGGGTGACAGAAGGTTCGGGATGACAAAAGGAAGATGATTCAGACTTTGGAATGGACTGAACACGGGGTACGTTTTATCGACCAGACGAAGCTGCCTGGGGAAGAGACTTATCTTACCTGCACAACTTACCAGCAGGTTGCCGACGCGATCCGCAACATGGTGGTGCGTGGAGCGCCTGCCATCGGTGTGGCTGCGGCCCTGGGGATTGCGCTAGGGGTAAAGGACTCCAAGGCCGAGACGGTTGGCGAACTGAAGCGGGAGCTTGACCAGATCTGCGAGGCGATGAGTAAGACTCGGCCGACCGCGGTCAATCTTTTCTGGGCGATCGGCCGGATGCGGGAGAAATTCGAGCGCATCCGGATTCAGCCCATCGCGCAGATCAAACAGAAGCTGATCGAAGAAGCGCAGCGCATGCACGCCGAAGATATTGCAGCTAACCAGGCCATGGGACGCCACGGGGCGACGCTGTTGCCCAGCGCCGGCGGAGTGCTGACGCACTGCAATGCCGGAGCGCTGGCAACCGCCGGCTACGGTACGGCGCTCGGCGTGATTCGAGCGGCAGTGGAGCAAGGAAAAAGGATTCACGTGTACGCTGACGAAACCCGTCCCTTCCTGCAGGGCTCGAGGCTTACCGCGTGGGAACTGATGAAGGACGGCATTCCGACCACGGTGATCTCCGACAATATGGCGGGCGCGATGATGAAGCAGGGCAAGATCGGAGCCATTGTGGTGGGCGCCGACCGCATCGCGGCCAACGGCGACGTCGCTAACAAGATCGGCACCTACTCGGTTGCGATTCTGGCGAAGGAGCACGGCATTCCGTTCTATGTGGCCGCGCCCCTTTCGACGATTGATTTCGCATGTGTTGACGGGAGCGGGATTCCGATTGAGCAGCGCAATGCGAGGGAAATTACGCACTTCGGAGATCGGCAGGTGGTCCCCGAAGGAGTATCGATTGAAAATCCAGCCTTCGATGTGACACCTGCGAAATATGTGTCCGCCATTATCACAGAGCGCGGCGTTGCCCGAGCGCCTTACGGCGATTCGTTGCTCAAACTGTCGAACGTGGAAGCTGCGGTCGAAGTCTAGTCTTCAGGCGGTGACGCAGGTCACATCTCCAGGACGGAGTTCCTTATAAATTGAAAAAGCTGCCAGCTCCTAGCTGGTAAGAAGCTGATTTCCGAATATGGTTCTAAGGTGCCATACGGAGCCCGGCGTTGATGTGAGAATATGACCCTTCCACTGTGGGAGCCCGCAGAACCTACAACTGGAGCAGGGTGGACCTTCGCGGAGGCGGCGTGCATCTAAGAGAGCAGGTGGCGGAACAAGAGACGCTGCTCCGGGTTGATAGGTTGAAGAAGGTTTTCCGGTCCGGCGAATCGGACCTGGTGCTCTTTGAGAATTTATCGTTTGAGGTGAGACGGGGCGAGATGCTGGCCATCGTGGGCGAATCGGGAGCGGGGAAAAGTACCTTGTTGCACATAGTCAGCGCTCTTGATCATGCTTCTGCGGGTGACGTATACTGCGCCCAATTGCAACTGAACTCTTTGTCGGCGGACCAAGCGGCGGAGTTTCGCAATCGGGAAGCCGGCTTCGTCTGGCAATTTCACTACCTGCTGCCCGAGTTTACGGCGGCGGAAAATGTGGCGATGCCGCTGATGTTGCGAGGTCAAGCCTGGGCGCAGGCAGAGCCGGAATCTTTGCGCTGGCTGCGCGAGGTGGGTTTGGAAGCGCGGGCCCACCACCGTTCGGGAGAACTTTCTGGCGGCGAGCAGCAGAGAGTCGCGTTGGCCCGGGCGCTCATTACCGGCCCGAAGTTGCTGTTGGCGGATGAGCCTACGGGGGACCTCGATGGACAAACGGCGGAAGCGGTTTTCGAATTGATTGCGCGATTACATCGCGAGCACCAACTCACCTCTCTGATTGCCACGCACAACCTTGCATTTGCCCGGCGCTGTCACCGGGTGCTGCGGCTGCAACGGGGACGGGCGGAGGAAATTGCGCCGGAGTCGTTGCTGACTTAGTAGAACGCGGCGGAGAAGAGCAAGATTAGTTAGAGAAAGTGCAACAATTTTGGATTGTCGGCAGCCGGAGGGAATTTCCATAGGTTCCTTCGGTAACATCGGCGGGGCGTTTCGGTGCTTGGGTTTGGTGGCCGTTTGATTGCATAATGAGGAGTGACGGGAAACCAGATGCAAGGCGGAAACATGTCCGGGTCGGGATTTCGGTAGGGTCGAGCGGGGAAAGCGCCTTCTCGGCCGGAAGGGTTCAGGGGGAAGGGCAATATGTTTGAACGTTATACGGAGAAAGCCAGGCGCGTCATCTTTTTTGCGCGCTACGAAGCCAGCCAGTTCGGGTCTCCTTATATAGAGACGGAGCACCTGCTGCTGGGGCTGCTGCGCGAAGACAAAGCCCTGACCAATCGATTCCTGCGCTCGCACGCCTCGGTGGAATCGATTCGCAAGCAGATCGAGGGGCACACCACCATCCGGGAAAAAGTTTCTACCTCAGTTGACCTTCCTTTAAGCAATGAGTGCAAACGAGTGCTGGCTTATGCCGCCGAAGAGGCGGAGCGCCTGTCGCACCGGCACATCGGGACTGAACACTTGCTGCTGGGGTTGCTGCGGGAAGAAAAGTGTTTTGCGGCCGAAATTCTGCATGAGCGCGGGCTGAGACTCTCGGCGATTCGGGAAGAGTTGGCGCGAACCAGCCAGGAAAAAGCCCAACCGCAGCGGCAGCGGGAGTCTTCGCTGCTGAGTGAGTTCTCTCGCGACCTGACGCAGGCCGCGATGGATAGTCAGCTCGATCCGCTCGTGGGACGGGATGGAGAACTTGAGCGCGTCATTCAGATTCTCTGCCGGCGCACCAAGAACAACCCGGTTTTGATCGGCGAGCCGGGGGTTGGCAAAACAGCTATCGTCGAAGGTCTGGCACAGCGAATTGCTGACGGCGAGGTTCCTTCGTTCTTAGCTGATAAGAGAATCCTGGCGCTCGATCTTTCTTTGATTGTCGCCGGAACCAAATATCGCGGTCAGTTCGAAGAGCGGCTGAAGACCATCATGAAAGAACTGATGGAGTCGCAGAACTCTGTGATCTTCATCGATGAGTTGCATACGCTGGTCGGCGCGGGTTCGGCTGAGGGATCTCTGGATGCCGCGAATATTCTTAAGCCAGCTTTATCGCGCGGCGAGATCCAGTGCATCGGGGCGACCACTCCGGGCGAGTACCGCAAGTCGATTGAGAAAGACCGGTCGCTCGAGCGGCGTTTCCAGGCGGTTAAGGTCCC
>Ga0074045_10001994_pt1 | contig 19301 bp, 19 predicted proteins | sample BogForMeECP23OM2_FD_94442 | JGI IMG/M metagenome (GOLD analysis project Ga0074045, IMG submission 94442) | Bog forest soil microbial communities from Calvert Island, British Columbia, Canada - Bog Forest MetaG ECP23OM2 | ecosystem: Environmental > Terrestrial > Soil > Wetlands ...
CGACATTTTGCTTTCTTCAAAGAGCAGCCAGCCGGGCGCCGTAATGCTTTTGGTCAACGGCAATCCGGCGGCGAGCAGGAACGCCGGCCAGTAGACGCAATGGAAGCGCACAATCTCTTTGCCGATCATGTGCACGTCAGCGGGCCAGTACCTGTCGAATTTGCTGGTGTCGTTTGAATCAGAGCCTGAGCCGTAGCCGAGCGCGGTGATGTAGTTGGCCAGCGCGTCGAGCCACACGTAGACCACGTGCTTCGGATCCTCCGGCACAGGGATGCCCCACGCGAACGTCGAGCGGCTGATGGAGAGATCGCGCAGGCCGCTGCGCACGAACGAGAGCACTTCATTGCGCCGCGTTTCGGGGCGGATGAAATCCGGCTGCTCGGTGTAAAGGCGGATCAACTGGTCCTGAAATGCCGAGAGCTTGAAGTAGTAGTTCTCTTCGTGGACGGTTTCCGTCGGGCGCTCGCAAAGCGGACAGGGAGCGCCCGGCCCGACGGCATCCACGTAAAGCTCATCGGAAACACAGTACTGACCGGAGTAGGTTCCCTTGTAGATGTAGCCGTTATCGCGAATCTTGCGCCACAACGCCTGCACGCCGCGCTTGTGGCGCTCAGAGGTGGTGCGGATGAAATCGTCGTACGTCAAGCCCATGCGATCCCAGAGCGCACGGAATTCCGCCGAAATCTCATCGGTGAACTGCTGCGGCGTTTTGCCAGCGGCCTGGGCTGCACGCTCGATCTTTTGACCGTGTTCGTCGGTGCCGGTCAGGAACCAGGTGTCATCCCCCAGCATCCGGTGGCGCCGCGCTATCGTGTCGCAGACAATCGTGGTGTAGGCGTGTCCGATGTGCGGATGCGCATTGACGTAGTAGATCGGGGTAGTGATGTAAAACTTTTTGCTCATTCCTGTGCCTTGGCGGAAAAACTCCTTCTTAAATCTGCGTGCTTAAGCTGCGTTCGTTGCCTTCGATCTGATGTCGTCCACTTCGATTCCGATGTGCTGCAAGTGGTGCAACATATGCGCGACATAATCCTCGAATACAAACTGAAGCGTTAGCGGTTCCGAACCGGCAACGGTGAGCGTTCGTGACCAGGCAGAGTCGGACACTGCTTCGGCGGCGGCCAGCAATTGCCGGTTGAGTGCCTGCCACAACTCGATCAGTTCCTTCCAATCGCGGCGCTGGTAAGCATGCACAGCCACCCAGCCATTCTGGTCGTAGCCGGGCATGGACGGGCGATCCTCCAATTGCGCACGAACGATGCGTTGATGATTGTTAGCGGCTGAATCGAGCAGATGTCCGAGCTCCTCCTTCGGAGACCAGGTTGACGGTGTTGGCTTGCTTTCGACCGCGTCCTGGGAAAGCTTCTCGAGGCGGCCTGGCACGCGCTGCAAAAGGTCGCGCAACAAAGTGAGCGCTGGCATGAATCCTCCTGACTTATGATCCTCAACCCGGACTTGAATCGTCGTCATTCTTATTCTTGCAGCTCCGCGAGTGCCGACAACACTTCGGCGCTGTGCTCATTTGGTTTTACCTCGGTGTATACCTTCACAATCTTGCCTTCTGGACTGATGATGAAGGTGTGCCTGGCCGCGACCTTGACCAGCCCGAAGTTGGTCAACGAGTCATAAGCACTGGACACTTTGTGGTCGGTGTCGGCCAGCAACTTAAAGTTCAGCCCTTCCTTGGCGCAGAACTGCTTGTGAGAGTCGGCGCTATCGACGCTGACTCCAAGGATTACGACATTCTTCTGCTCATACTGCGACAGGTCGCGCTGGAAGTTGTGCGCCTCTATGGTGCATCCGCTGGTGAAGTCCTTGGGATAGAAGTACAAGACCACCCACTTGCCGCGATAGTCCTTAAGGCTGACCGGGGTGCCTTCCTGCGAGTTGAGCGTGAATTCGGGAGCCAGGGTGCCCACCGACGGGGCTGGCCCCGCGAAGATGAGGAGCGAGGTTAGCGCGACGAAAGTCACGCAAAGTGAAATCATTCTTAGAGTTTTCAGCATATAGAACCTCCTGATTGAATTAGCCAGCCCCTGAAGGGGCGTTTGATTCCGACCAGCTTGCGGCATCGCTAAAGCGATGCCCTGATACGAAACAGATGCCCTGATACAAAACCTGGTTCATGTTTTTCGCCCGCCTCGAAGATACTGCTGGATCGCTTCCTGCATCACCGCGCGAAGCGGCACATGCTGTGCCTCGGCCAGCGTCCGGCAGTCTTCATATTCCGGCGCATAGTTGGAGACGCTGCCATTCATATTGGCGATCTTGATCCGCACCGGACCCCACGCCGTATCTACCGTTTCCCATCGTCGCGAGAGCGTCTGGCGCTGTTCCTCGCGGCGGCGCACGCCCAGAGTTGTGGTCTCGGCAAAGATCAGTTTGGTGAGGCGATTCGCGTCTTCCATTTTCGCCAGCACGGTGAGCAACGCGCCGGGGCGGCTTTTCTTCATCTGCACCGGGACGCTGAACACATCGAGCGCTCCTTCGGCCAGCAACCGCTCCATGGCGTAGGCCAGCACCTGCGGGCTGAGGTCATCGAGATTCGCTTCGAGCACCGTGATCCTGTCATTCCATTTGCTTGGCGATGTACTCGCGCCATCCTGCGGCGCAGCTTCTCCAATTGTTAGCCGCAACAGGTTCGGATGCTCGGGGAATTCTCGTGTGCCAGCGCCGTATCCCGCCTTTTCAATCTTCATTGCTGGAAACGGCGCGAACCGGCCGCACAGCGTCTTCACGATCGCGGCGCCTGTCGGCGTTACCAGTTCGACCTGTGGCCCCGACGAATACACCGGCGCATCCCTGAGCAACCTCAGCGTTGCGGGCGCCGGCACGGGAAGCGTTCCGTGCGCGCACTTGACGGTTCCGCCGCCTACGTTCAGCGGCGAGCATACCCATTCTTCGACCGCAAGAGATTCCGCTCCCACCGCGGCGCAGACAATATCCACCAGGGCATCGACGGCGCCGACTTCGTGAAAGTGAACGCGCTCGATGGACGTATCGTGAATCTCGGCTTCGGCTTGGCCCAGAGTTTCGAATATGCGAATCGCGGTTGCCTTCGCCGCGCCGCCGATGGCTGACTTCTCGATGATCTCGCGAATCTCTGTCAGACTGCGCCCATGTTGTGTAGGGACGGGGCTTTGCGCCGTCCTTGGCGGGACAGAGCCCCGCCGCCACATGGGCTCGCCGTGATCGTGGTCATGCTCGTGTTCCTGCCGCTCCCGGAAAACTTCGCGCGGCAGATCCTTTTCGCCGTTGGCGTACACATCCACTTTGGTCGCGGAAATTCCGCCCCGCAGCACCCGGGAAATCTCCAACCGAGCGCCGATATCGATCGCCGCGACCGTGTCCTCCAGAAGCTTTGGAGACACCCCGGCATCCACCAGCGCGCCCAGAAACATGTCGCCGCTAATGCCGGAGAAACAGTCGAGGTAGGCTATGCGCATGATAAGAATCGCTATTGGCTCTTAGCTCTTGGCTCTCAGCTAAAAGCCAAGGGCTAAGAGCTTAAAGCGCTGTCTCTTGTCGAATTTTCATCATAGGTGCCGCTCGCATTACCGTCAAACCCGTCGCCTGTCGCGAGTTTGTTAGAATCAATTTCTTCAATAGTTTAGAGGACATCCTTGTATCGATATCTGGAACGCCGACTGGTCGAACATCTACGCGAGTTTCTGCGTCGTACTTACGACCTGGAAATCGCTAACATTGTCGTTGAACAGCCGCCCAAAATCGAATTTGGCGAGTACGCGTTGCCGCTCGCTTTCGAACTCGCCCGGAAACTCCGCAAGGCGCCGCGCAAGATCGCCGAAGAAATCGTCGCCGGGGTCGGTGCGATTCCCGGCTTTGAGAAATTCGAGGTCGCGGGCGCCGGGTACATCAACGTTCGCGTAAGCCGCGCCGAACTGGCCACGGCGCTCGCCGCCGACCAATCTGCGCCGGCCGAGGTTCCACCGGGCAAGGTGTTGGTCGAACATTCGAGCATCAATCCCAACAAGGCGGCGCACATCGGACACCTGCGCAACGCCATTCTCGGCGATACCTTCGTCCGCCTGCTGCGCTTTGCGGGCAGGGAAGTGGACGTCCAGAACTACATCGACAACACCGGAGTGCAGGTCGCCGACGTGGTGGTTGGATTCGTGCACATCGAGAAGAAGTCTCGCGCTCAGATTGAAGCGCTCGCCGCCGCGCCGCGATTCGATTATGTATGTTGGGAGCTCTATGCTCGCGTCTCGCAGTGGTATGAAGAGGACAAGGCGAACCTGCAGGCGCGATCAGCCACGCTGCATGCGATCGAGGAAGGGAATAATGAGACGGCGGCGATTGCGGATTTGATTTCGACGGCCGTCCTTAGGCGCCATCTCGAAACCATGGACCGGCTCGACATTGAGTATGACTTTCTGCCGCGCGAGAGCGAAATTCTGCACCTGCACTTCTGGGACGCGGCGTTTAGCAAGCTTAAGGACGCTGGCGTCCTTACTTACGAGACGGGAGGCAAGAACGCGAGCTGCTGGGTGATGCGGCGCGCGGGAACTAGCGCGGACCGTACGGGCGACTTACGGGAGGGAGCCGAAGCCAAGAAGAAGAAAACGAACGGCTCTGAGACAGCGAGTGACGACGATGACCTCCTCGTAGCGATTGGGTCGCAGCCCGGAGTTGACATTCGTCCATCAGAGATCGCCGAGGAAGACCAGAAAGTCATCGTCCGCTCCAACGGCACGGTCGGTTACGTCGGCAAAGACATCGCTTATCACATGTGGAAGTTTGGCCTGCTTGGGCGCGATTTCGGCTATCGGAAATTCTATCGCTATCCCAACGCGCACGACTGCTGGATCTCGACCACCGAGGGCGAGCGAGATCATCCCCACTTCGGCGATGTGGCCGAGATCTACAACGTCATCGATGCGCGCCAATCCGAGGCGCAGAACACGGTGATCGAAGCTTTGCGTGAACTCGGCCACGGCGAAGCCGCCGATCGCTACACCCACTTCTCCTACGAAATGGTTGCACTGACGCCGCGCTGCGCCGCTGAACTTGGCTACACACTTAGCGACGAAGATAAGGCGCGGCCCTGGATCGAGGTCTCCGGCCGCAAGGGCTTTGGCGTGAAGGCGGACGATCTTCTCGATGCGCTCATCGCCTCGGCCGGCAAAGAAGTGGATGCGCGTCATCCCGAGTTGAGTGAAGTGGAGCGCGCCAGCATTGCTATGCAGATCGCCATCGGGGCGCTGCGCTACTTCATGCTGAAGTTCACGAAGCCCTCGGTGATCGCCTTCGATTTCAAAGACGCTTTGAGTTTCGAGGGTGACACGGGTCCCTACGCACAGTATGCCGCCGTCCGCGCTTCGAACATTTTTCGCAAGGGTGGGCTCGATCCGGAGAGTTTCTGTCGAGATGCGGCTGGCCGCGTCGCTACAGAAGGTTTCGCTCAGTTCCTTACTGGCGAATCGGGCAACGACATTTGGGAGCTCTGGCTGGCGGCCGCGAAAACGTCGTACATCGTGGGCCAGTGCATCGCGACGACCGAGCCCGCGTATCTCGCCAAGCATGCCTTTCAACTGGCGCAGCTCTTTAATACGTTCTATCACCGCTATCCAATCCTGAGCGAAGCGGATGAGGGCCGGAGAAAGTTCCTGCTGGCAACCACAGCCGTGGTTCGCCGCGAGCTTATTCGCGTTCTTGCGGCGATGGGGATCGGTGTTCCGCCGGTAATGTGAGCCAGTTGCGCAATCTTGCGAATTAGCGGCCGACCATCTCCAATACGGCACCGATACTCGTCTCCAGGGTTTCGACCGGCATGCCCGGCCGCTCCAGACGGAGCACCGCTCTCGCCAGGCTGTTGTTGGCGACTTCAAAGCTGCCGGTGCAGTCGGTCTTCACGTAGGGAAGACGATGGATGCTAGGGCCAGCGCCAGCGATCGCTCCTTCCAGTCGGAATCCATCCTGCGTCGAACATCGAAAATTCCACAGCAATTCATCCGAATCCCTTCTGATCTCTTGTAGATTCTTGAATTCGTGCTCCATCCCCTCATGCCAGAGCACCGCTTTGCGAAAGACTAGCCCGAACGGCATTTCGTATACCAAGGCTTCGAATGTGCTTGCCTGGCATGCGCTCGAACGCCCGCCGGGGCGGGGAAAATAGGCATGGGTCCAAGTCCAGAAGTTGCGATGCCGGTATCCACAGTTGTGTCCTTGCACTCCGAACCCCAGAGGGGTTCCCGCAAAACTCCGGCCATCCAGCGTGATCTGGCCGGAAAAAAGCGCGTCGGAATGCGGGGTGCGCGAAAATCCAATCCAGCCCTTGTTGCTCAGCGTGACGCGAAACGCGGAACCGTAATGCAAGTTCCATGAAATCGCGTGCCCTCCAACTGCCAACGCTCCCCGGCAGGAGCTCTCGCCGATTTCATTGTTGCCGATGCGGATGTGGAATGGATTTTGCCTTCGGGCGCTGAGGTCCAGACCTTCCAAAGGAAATCCTTGAATGAAGCTTTGCGGCTTTCCATCCTGCGGAAACCATGTGGCCCATACCTGGACGGGCATCCCGCCCGGGTCGCCTGCGCAACCGCAGCGGCCAGGATTCATCAGCAAATATCGGAACCACCACGCCCCGGCGCCGTCCGCCAGTCCCAGACGAACAAACCAGACTTCGTAACGGCGCCGGGCAGAGAGTGATGAATAGAGTTCGTTCAGCGTCTTCACAGTCGTACGCATCATTTCAGGTCATTTCAGGACTATGGGCAACGGCTGGTCATAGGGTTGAATCGCGACGATAAGGGACTTGCGCTGATCGAAGGCTTCCTTGGTGAGCTTGAAACCGACGATGATGACTCCTCGGCGTTCGGTTCCGGCGAGCAGCTTGGTTTCGGGGGAAAGCGGCGGCTCGGAATTTTGTTTCAACGCCGGGAATGCCTGGAAATAGCGGTCAAGATCCACGGCGGAAGCGGCTTCGTCGTCGAAGGTTTTGTCGTCGGCGGTGGTGAGCTGCGCTTTGAGCGTGTGAATCCAGAGCGGCTTTTTCGCCGTATTGCGGAGGGTCAGGGTGATGGCGGCCAGGATCATGTTCTGGCCGGGCACTTCGGCCGCGGCCACCGAATCGACCGAACCCGCGCCCTGCGGTTTCGGCCGGCCCGTGAAAGCGAAAATTCCCACAATCACCGCGACGGCAGCGATGCAGATCAGGACAATGCCAGCGGGCGGAAGGTTGCGCCTGGCGGTTCCGAATTCATCCCCGATGTGAAAGTCGGTGATCGGGTCAGGCGGTGGTGGGGGCTGCGGCCGAGGAGGCCCGGGGTGACCGGGCATGGGTTGATCGGACATGGGGTGATTGTAGACGAGCGTCTGACTTCCGGCATCGGACTGCGGGGTACTGGGTAAACACAAGATTTCAGACAGTACCCGGTATGGCGGCACGTCCGCAATTTGGGCTCTGACCGGGGGTACGCTATCGGAGAGGGGTTATATGTCCTTACGGTGTCGTGACTTTGGTTACCTTGCCACGTGTGACGGATGCTGCGACGATGCGGAAGATTTCCTTTTGGAGGTACTCGGCGGTGAATCGTCAAACTCTCTTTAGCGCGTTGGCTTGCGCATTGCTAGTAGTCAGCATGCTGGGCTGCGGATCGACTAACAACTTGCAGTCCATTACGCTATCGGTTTCGAACACGGACGCGAACGCGGGCACTGGGTTCGTTTTGAATCCTGGGTTGCCGGTACAAATGTATACGTGGGGGAACTACAGCAGCGGGAAGCAAAAGCTTCTTTACGGTAATAACCTTGTCTATCAGATATTGAGTACGCCGTTTGGTTCTGCTGAAACCGGCACATTCGGCGACCCGAACGCCACCCCGCCTCAGACCGTGCAGTTGAGCGCGGACGGACAGCTCACGCCCATCGCGCCCCCTGCCTGCTCCTATGTGGATGTCGCAACGACCGGAACGAGCCCGGCCTTTCAAACGACAGGTTGGTATATTGTTACGGCTACCTATCTTGGGCACACTACTCCGCCCGGCGCTGTCTATATGGCTACTGAGGGTCTCCCCTCTACTAAGACCAACCCGACCGGAGAATGCGGTCCGCAGCCGACTACTTAGTAGTCCGGCGTTTGATTTTTTGATCCGCGGGGACGGCTGCACGCCTGCCGTCCCCGTCTCCATTTAGATCTGCCCTGATTTAGAGCTGCCCCTGGCGAAGACCGACCATTTTCAGGCCATCCGTTTGAGCGTCCTGCTCCGCAACCCTTATAATCCTAAGTTTGCGCGTGGACGCGATTGTTGCCTATGCTTGTCATTCCCGCAATCCAAGTCGTGATCGGATGAAGGTACGCGCCGGAATTGAAGTATCGAGCCAGTCCGACATCGGCTGCGTGCGCCAGGATAACGAGGATTCCTTTGGCTATTGGGAGCCGGAGGACGACCAGCAGTTCCTGCGCAAGGGGCGGTTGGCGATTGTAGCGGACGGCATGGGCGGGTACGAAGGCGGTCAGGAAGCGAGCCGGCTGGCGGTGGAAACGCTGGTGGCCGTGTATCGCGACTTTGGCGGCGACGATCCGCAAGCAGCGCTGGTCCAGGCTTTGCAGGTGGCACACGAGCAGATATTGCAATACAGCATTGCCCATCCGGAATTGCGCGGCATGGGAACGACGTGTACGGCGGTGGCGATCGTCGGGGGCGCGCTCTATTACGTGCATGTTGGCGACACCCGGCTTTACCTGATCCGCGACGGCCAGATTACGAGGGTAACGCGCGACCACTCCTATGTGGGCCGGCTGGTGGAGGCGGGAATGATCAGCGCGGAACAAGCGGAGAGTCATCCGCAGCGGAACATTCTGACCGCAGCGTTAGGCACGAACCCCGATCTGGTTATGGACTCACCCGAACGACCGGAGCCTCTGCGCCCAGAGGACGTGCTCCTGATCTGCAGCGACGGATTGTGGGGGCTGGTGCGCGACGCGGAGCTTCTGGGCGCGGTGAAAAACAAAAGCGCGGAACAAGCGGGCCGCGAGCTGATCGAACTGGCCCGGGAACGCGGGGGACCGGATAACATCACGGTCGAGATTCTGCGTTTGCGCTGAGGCGGTTCGGATCCTGAAAAGCAGCGTCCGGCACGGGAAGTTCCATCTTCCGAAAGTGCAAAGCCTTGCACAAGATCCACCGGTGCGAGCCCCTCTCCCCGCGGTAACTTGCTGAAATCACAGGACCGGCCCAATCCGGGACATTTATTGCTTTGGCAGTGCGCTTGCATTTTCTATAATGCCTATTAGAGCCATAGAGATAGTCGGGAGCGAGGCGCGATGAAGGTTTCCCAAAAGGGGCTGTATGCGTTGCAGGCGATGATGATGCTGACCCGGCGTTATAACCAGGGTGCGATCCGGATTCGCGATATTGCCTACGAAGAAAATCTGCCGGAAAAATTTCTGGAGCTGATTCTTCTGGAACTGAAGAACGCGCGCATGGTGGAAAGCGTGCGCGGCGCCAAGGGCGGATACCGTTTGCGCCGGGCACCGTCGGAGATCCGGTTGAGCGAAATCATCCGTTTGATTGACGGGCCGCTGGCGCCCTTTGGAGATGCCGATCAGTTGCGAGCTTTGATCGATCGCGATTCCGACCACAGCGCTTTGTACAAAGTGTTCCTGGAAGTGCGGGATGCGGCCGCCAAGATACTGGAGAATACGACGCTGGCCGACTTGATCAGCCGTGGGCCAGCCGATGCTTCCTATCCGAAGGCCATCAACGGGAAGGGCAGCCGGAAGAAGAAATCGGAGTCAAACGTGCTGCCGATGTTGGCGCGAGGCGCGGGCAATGATTAAGCGTGGTTTCTGCGCTTGCGCCGGTTTGCTTTTTTTACTGGGTGCATGGGCCGGGGCCGAGACCGTCATTCACGTGGGCGCATTTCCTAACATCACGCATCCGCAGGCGATGGTGGGCAAGAACAACGGGTGGTTCGAGAAAGCGATGGGGCCCCAGGTCAAGATCGAGTGGAAAAGCTTCAACGCCGGGCCGTCGGCAATTGAAGCCTTATTTGCGGGAGCGATTGACATGACCTATATCGGCCCGAATCCGGCCATCTCCGGCTACGTGCGCTCTAACGGAGAAGCGCTGCGAATTGTGGCGGGCGCGACCAGCGGCGGAGCGTCGCTGGTGGTGCGCAACGATTCCGGCATTCAAAAGCCGGAAGATTTTCACGGTAAGAAGGTCGCTTCACCGCAGATGGGCAACACGCAGGACGTTGCCTTGCGGGCGTGGTTGAAAGCGCACGGCATGAAAACGACGGACAAGGGCGGAGACGTGCAGGTAATTCCGCTGGCGAATCCCGATCAGCTGACGCTGTTTCTAAAGAAAGAGTTAGACAGCGCGTGGGCGCCCGAGCCCTGGGCAACGCGCTTGATCAAAGAAGGCAATGGGCGCTTGTTCCTGGACGAGCGGACGCTCTGGCCGAATGGTCAGTTTATTGCCGCTCATCTGATAGTTAGAACGCAATTCCTGAAGGAACATCCCGATCTTGTCAAGGATTGGATCCGCGCGCACGTGGAATTGACCGACTGGATCAACGGCCATTTGCCCGAGGCCAAGAAACTTCTCAATCAGCAGATCGCCAAAGAGACGGGCAAGGGGTTCCCAGACGCCGTGCTGGATGAAGCTTTTGGGCGCATGCAGGCGACCTATGACCCGCTGCGCGGGTCGCTGATGAATGCCGCCAAGTCCGCATTTGACGCGGGTTTTCTCGGACGCCAAATGCCCGATCTGTCGAGTCTGTACGATCTTTCGCTCCTCAACCAGGTGTTAGCGGAAAAAGGGAAGAAGGCAGTCCAATGAGGGCGAGTCCTCATGATGTATATCCTGCGGCAGTCCCATCTGTTCCTCGCACGGCACTGCGCGCGAATGTGTTTCGCGGGAAACCGGTTTCCTCGGTAACCATGTTTCCGGCGCGCCCCGTCTCCGAGGTGGTGGTCCCAAAAGTCGCGCTCGACGCCATCTCGCTGAGCTACAAGACAACCTCAGGCGAGCGGTTACTGGCGCTCGACAATGTCAGCCTGGAGGTGAAGCCGGGAGAATTTCTCTGCATCGTCGGTCCTTCGGGATGCGGCAAGTCCACGCTGTTGCACCTGATCGCGGGCCTGCAGCCGCAGACTTCGGGAAGGATTCTCGTGGATGGCGCGCCGGTGAGTGGGTCGGGGACCGATCGCATCCTGATCTTCCAGGAGCTCGGACTGTTTCCCTGGCTGACGGTCGGCGGCAACGTCGAGTTTGGGATGAAGATGAAGAACGTCAGCAAGGCCGAGCGCGAGGAGAAGGTGCAGTACTACTTACGCCTTGTCCATCTTTTGAAGTTCCGGGACAGCTACATCCATCAACTCTCGGGCGGCATGCTGCAACGAGTCGCATTGGCACGCGCGCTGGCCACCGAGCCCGACGTCCTGCTGATGGACGAGCCCTTCGGGGCGCTGGACGCGCAGACTCGCGATCTGCTGCACGACGAGTTGGAGCGCCTGTGGGCTGAAACCGGCCGCACCATTATTTTCGTCACCCACAATGTGCGCGAAGCGGTGAGGCTGGGGGATCGTGTGGCGTTGCTGACATTTCGCCCGGGGCGGGTGAAGCAAGAGTTCTCGGTGAACCTGCCGCGCCCGCGTCAGATGGAACAAGCCGATGTCTTGCGTACAGCGCGGGAGATTTTGGATTGCCTGCGCGATGAGATCAACAAGTCCCTGGAAGAGGAGTACGCCGATGAAAAAGCTCGCTAAGCAAGTAATCTTCTATTCCGCGCTTCTCGGCGTCTGGGTCCTTGTAGCGAAACTGCGTATCTGGCCGCCATATCTTTTTCCTCCGCCGTGGGGTGTGGGACACGCCCTGTGGGACGGCTTTGCCGACCACAGCTTTTGGATTGGCATCGCCGTCACTATGAAGCGCATGCTGATCGGCTACAGCTTATCGGTCGTGCTCGGGATGATTCTTGGTTTAGCCGTGTCGAGCAACAAGTTTTTGGAAGAGACTTTGGGCGGTTTGCTGGTGAGTTTGCAATCTCTGCCGAGTATCTGCTGGATTCCGCTCGCCGTTCTCTGGTTTGGGTTGACGGAAAAAGCCATCCTGTTTGTCGTGCTGATGGGCTCGCTGCTCTCGGTGACCATCGCCATGGAAGATGGCCGCAAGCAGATGCCCAAGATCTACGGCCTGGCCGGGCGCAATCTGGGAGCAAGCGGCCTCCGACTCTTCTGGTCAGTGCTGTTGCCGGCGAGCTTGCCATTTATTGTGAACGGGATGAAGCAAGGGTGGGCGTTCGCATGGCGCTCGCTGATTCAAGCCGAAATGATTTTTCTCAGTCTCGGGCTGGGCCAATTGCTGATGATGGGTCGCGACCTGAGCGACATGAACCAGGTCATGGCGGTGATGATCCTGATCGTCATCCTCGGCTACATGGTGGACGGCCTGATTTTCCGCACGATGGAGCGGCGTCTGCAGGAGAAATATGGCCTGACGCCAGCGTAGATGCTAGGTTCAACCTTCAACCTTGTCATCCCGAGCGAAGCGAGGGATCTACATTTTGCGGCGGACTGCAGATCCCTCGCTTCGCTCGGGATGACAATTTCTCAAACGTGGCGCTCGTGCTCTGCGCGTTCCCGACTCCTGTCGTAAGATTTCCTGTGCTCGTCTTCTGGATCCTTTTCAACCTGTTTGTGGTAGCGATGCTGGCGCTTGATCTGGGCGCACTGAATCGCCGCTCCCACAGCGTCGTGTTTCGCGAAGCGCTGGCCTGGTCGGGAGTCTGGATCGCGCTGGCGGCGGCGTTTGCGGTGCTGGTATTGTTCTGGCACGGGCGGGCTCAGGCGCTCCAGTTCGTGACCGGCTACGTCATCGAACTGTCACTCAGTGTCGACAACCTTTTCGTGTTTCTCGTCATTTTCCGCTATTTCAAGGTCCCCGACGAGCACCAGCACAAGGTGCTGTTCGCGGGAATCCTCGGGGCGCTGCTCATGCGGGGTGTGTTCGTCCTGGCGGGCGTGGGCCTGATTGGCCGCTTCAGTTGGATCACCTACGCATTCGGCGCTTTGCTGGTTTATTCGGGATTGAAGCTGCTACAACAGCGCGGAACGGAAATTCATCCCGAGAAAAACCCTGTTCTCCGCCTGTTCCGCCGAGTTTTTCCAGTGACCGAAGAATATGTGGACGGGCAGTTCTTTACGCGGCGATTTGTCAAGGGAAAAAGCGGATTCTACGCCACCCCGCTGCTCGTGGTGCTATTGGTGGTCGAGACCAGCGACATTCTTCTCGCGGTGGATTCGATTCCGGCGGTCCTCGCCATCACGCTAAACGCCTTCATTGTCTATACGTCAAACGTGTTTGCCATTCTCGGCCTGCGCTCGATGTATTTTGCGCTGGCGGGCATGATGGATCTGTTTCACTACCTTCATTACGGACTGTCAGTGGTGCTGATTTTCGTCGGCCTTAAAATGCTGGGGTCGCACTACGTCTACATTCCAACCGAATGGGTACTGGCGATCGTGCTTTTTGTTTTGGCAGCTTCCATCCTCGCCTCGCTGGTGAATCCGCAAAAGAGACTGGCCGAGTAGAGTTATCAGTGCGATATCCCAAGAGTTCGGGCAAGTGGATCACCCGCGTGGCCCGTCTGCCGCGCTAGAATGTTCGCTAAAGGCGTTTTTCCTTTTCATGACCAAACAAGAGAAGAAGCGTCTCTCCGGGGTCCTCCGTGCGACTGAGTATCTGTTCCTTGAGAACATCGCTCTGAAGTTGGTGCTTGAACATCGTGAGGTTGCAAACTGGCAAAAACTGCTAGAACGCCTTCTGACAGACAAAGAGATGCTGGCAGGCGTGCGACTGAAATTCAGAGACATCTACGATGAAATTGAGGGATCAACTGATCCGTCTGCGGCTCTGGAAGCATTTTTGGGAGAACTTCCAGCGCCAAAAAAGACGCACTAGCTCTCAATGAGGCCGCAGAGTGCCCATACGCTATGATGAATGTTCATGATTAGCGTTCCCGTCGCCACGCCGTCGCGCTCCTATGAAGTGCTCATCGGAAGCGGGCTGATCGCCCGTGCTGGAGAATGCCTCGGCAAGATTCTTGGAAATCGCCGCGCGTTTGTGGTCACCGTTCCGCCGGTGCGCCGGCGCTGGGCGAAAGTCCTGCTGAAATCGCTGGCCGCCTCGGGAGTTGAAACCGGCCTGCTCGAAATGCCCGATGGCGAGCGCTCGAAGCGTCTTACGACCCTGGAGAAGCTGGCGGAGAAGCTGGTGAAGCAGGGCGCGGATCGCGGGGTCACGCTGATTGCGCTCGGCGGCGGCGTCGTCGGCGACGTGACCGCGTTTCTGGCCTCGATCTATATGCGAGGCGTGGATGTCATCCAGGTGCCGACGACTGTGTTGGCGCAGGTGGATGCGGCAATCGGCGGGAAGACGGGCGTCAACCTCGTGTCGGGAAAGAATCTGCTGGGGACTTTCCACCAGCCGCGTGTGGTTCTGGTCGACCCCACCGTTCTGGAGACTCTGCCTTCGCGGGAATACCACGCCGGTCTGTACGAGTCGCTGAAGTGCGGTGTTATCGGAGATCCGGGATTGTTCAGGCTTTTTGAGGACCGGCGACGCGAAATTCTGGATCGCGACCCGGTGGTGGTTGAGAAGGTGATTGCCGATTCGGTGCGCCTGAAGGCGTCGATAGTGAGTGCCGACGAACGCGAAGGCGGTTTGCGGCAGGTGCTCAATTTCGGCCACACGATCGGACACGCGCTTGAGGCCGAGACCCGCTATACGCAGTTGCTCCACGGAGAAGCCGTGGCTTGGGGCATGATCGCGGCTACGCACATCGCGCTCTCCACGGGCAAACTGGATAGTGTGACGGCGGGACGCATTTCGAACGCGGTTCTTGGCTTTGGCAGGCTGCCGCGCATGCAGTTGCAGACCGCGAACATGCTGAGGCGGCTGCGCTCGGACAAGAAGACGCGGCACGGGGTGGTGCACTTTATTCTGCCGCGGGAGATAGGCAAGGTTGAGATCACGAGCGACGTGCCGGAAGCAATCGTGCGATCTGCGGTCGACGAGATTCGAAAGCTGGCGAGGAATTAGTGCCGTGACCTACAGTGGAGCGACGGCGTCTCGCGAGTCTGCCCTGAGCGAAGTCGAAGGGTCCAGCGGTACGGCGGCCGGGCGGGGACGCCCGGCTCTCCACTTGCAAGAAATCATATGGATCGAGAGATGAATCAGCGGATCGTGGGCGCGGCTCCCGCCGGTGCGCCGGACCGCGAGTCGGCGGCCGCGGCGGTCCGGGAGATGTTCACCTCGATTGCGCCGCGCTACGACCTGCTGAATCACGTTCTTTCGTTCAACATCGACCGCTGGTGGTGGTGGCGCACCGCGCGTAAGTTCGATGCGATTCTGAAGCGTCCCGAGGCGCGCGTGCTGGATCTTTGTTGCGGCACCGGAGACATGACTTTCGCCTTACGCCGTCGCGCCGGCTCGGGAACTGCGCAGATTCTCGGTGCGGATTTTTCTCACGCCATGCTGCAGCGCGCAGCGGCGAAGGCGGCGGAGAAGGCGCCCGACAAGGGAAGATCCGCGACGCTGCGCTGGATCGAAGCCGACGCGCTTCGGTTGCCGTTTCCCGATGGACATTTCAATCTGGTGACGTCGGCGTTCGGCTTTCGAAACCTGGCCGACTACGACGCGGGGTTGCGTGAAATTGCGCGGGTGCTCGGTCCCGGCGGAGAATGCGGCATCCTCGATTTCGGAGAGCCGGGCGGCTTGATCGGACAGTGCTATCGCGTCTACTTCAAGAAAATTCTTCCCGCAGTCGGGACGATGATTTCGGGAGTGCGAGGCCCGTACGCCTATTTGCCCGCGTCGGTCGAGCGCTTTCCGGCGCCGGATGAAATGCTCGGGCGCATGCGCCAGGCTGGGTTTCGCGAGGCATGGTGGACTCCGTACACGTTTGGCATTGCGGGGCTTTACCGCGGCGTGAAGAGCGTTTAACCGCCGAGACGCCGAGGACGCCGCCGCGGAATTCTGAGAAAACATCTAATCTGGTCTATTTATGATGCAGGGCACTCCGCATATTCGACTTGCGAGGAAGTTATGGCGATGCTTGAGACAGTTCTGAAGCGTTTTGAAGAGGCCGACGAGATACGAGTGTTCGAAAAAGGAAGATTCGAACTCGTTCGCATAGGGGGCATGACCATCGGCCGCGCCACATACCAGCCCGGATGGAAATGGTCCGTTCACGTAGGGCCCAGCTTGGGCGCGTCGCGCTGCAACGTCGAGCATGTCGGGCTGGTACTCTCCGGCTGTGCCACGGCTGCGATGGAGGACGGCACGATTCACGAACTCCGCGCCGGCATGCTCTTTTACATTCCACCCGGACCTCCCGGCCACGATAGTTGGGTGGTGGGCGACGCGCCGTACGTCTCGCTACACTTTCTTGGGGCTGACCACTACGCCAAAGTGGGGACTGGGCTGGAAGAGTAGTTCAAATCCTGTCTAATTGTGTCCGATTTTGTCTTCGTGTGTCCGATCCTGTCTAGTCTTGTCAACCTCATTTCCACTGTTGCGCCTGTCTATACCTGTGGAGAACATGTGTAGTCATGTCATCGTAACGCAGTCACTCCCACTATAACGATGAAAACAGGCAGCTTGTTTGAAAGCATGAAACCGTGACTGTGGATGAAGATTTTTGTTACTACGATGAGATTCTTGTCTGCTACAATGGTAGTGTAGTAGAAACAAAGGAGGACACCTCAAATGGCGAGCAGCCTAAACGAGACGATTGAGAAACTGAAAGCGGAGATCGGTGGTCACGTCACCATCATCAAGAGCAACCCATCTTGGGCGGAGGTCGAGAAACTCTACCGTGCGCTCGGCACGATCGAGGAATTGGCCGAAGCCCCACATACATCGCTGGTCGAACTATTCGGCATCGACGACGGTGCCGGAGCGGGCGGCAAATTCGTTCGCGTTAAGGACGGCGAGTTCTATGGACTCGAACCTCTGGACGCGGCGAAGCGATTCTTGAAGCGCAAAGGAGAAGCGGCGAACCTGACCGCCATCATGGAAGCATTGAAGACGGGCGGCGTCAAAGCGGACGAGGACGCCCTTCGTCTTTCACTCTCGCGCAGCACTTGGGATGTAGCCAAGGTTGGCGAGGACCTGTATGGACTGCTGGAGTTCTATCCTCACATCAAGCGTGGCGGCAAGGGGAAGAAAGCAAATGCAGTCGTGAGTGAAGCGGCCACGCCTGTGGGAGCGGTTCCGGTCCCTATTGAGGTCGGTGAAGATGAACCTACAGGCACATAGAGTTTCTGCTGTAAACGCAGAAACGCCCCGACTGGTCAGAGTCGAGGCGATCCCAAATAGGAGTTGTGGCAGCAATGGTTTCGATCAGTCGCTCCCCCAACCGCGTGATCATAACACTTCGCTTCGGCGGCGTCACGGTCACGATTGAGATTCCACCGTAGGGCGCAAGCCCGAATAGGTGGAACCGGAGGCCTACGAGGTCACACTCAGCCTCCGGTTTCTATTTTACCCTACCTCGTCAACCGGGCCAAGAGCGGACGCGAAGGGTGGGATCGCTTGACAGATAAGCGTAAAATAGAACCATTGCAGACAATTTTTGTGCTCGCCTTCCGCTGCGAAAGCGCCTCCCAGGAGGATAGGCGGAGTCGATCTTTGAAATTTTTATGGTCACAGGAACGCTCGAAACCGGATCCCGGTCGGCATTCGAGCTAACTCCTTATTGCGGAATATTTTACGGATAACTCCTGTAAAACCAAAGATTTGCAAGGAATTTCTCGCCAAATCCATGATTCTAAAGGACCCGCGAAATAAAAAGTTTTCTCGGTCGGCGGATAGTAACTCAAGAGCTGACAGCACCCAAAGCAAGGAAGATCGAGCTAACTCCTTATCGCTTAATACTTTGCATATAAGTCGTTATTATTGAATACTTTGCAGACATTTTTCCCCTAACCCTATGATGCCAATAGACCGAGGTTAGGGGGAGGGGGTACCCCAGGCGGCGCGCAAAGTCCAAGTCCAGAATCCCTAGCGCGACGCCATCAGGAATCCCAACCCCAGGCTTCCGGTTGTCAGTGAGAATTAGATATTGGGAACTGGCCATCGCCGGCGATAGGGCCGCGTAGGTCTCTATCCGCACAGTTCGCTTTTCTATGTTGGATCTTGAATTCGCGGAGCTCTCCGATCTGGGTCGCGTACGCGCGGGGAACGAGGACTATGTTGGGCATGTAGTCCCCGGTTCGCCGGCGCGCGCCCGTTCGCATGGCTGGCTGTTTGCCCTGGCCGACGGCGTCGGCGGACAGCGCCAGGGAGAAGTGGCATCGCGGGCCGCCGTGCAGGAGGTGGTGGGGGGCTTCCAGCGCGCGAAAGAGACGGCACAGCAGAAGGAACTGCTGAACCAACTGGTGCAAGCCGCGAATGCGCGCGTCTGCGAAACCGGAGCGCTCGCGGGCTCTTCTGGTGCAGGGATGGCCTCGACGATCGTAGTTTGCGGCGTGCGGTTCGATCGGGCCACCATCGCTTACGTTGGCGACTCCCGATGCTATCTGATCCGGACCGGCGATGCCAAGCCCATCACCCGCGATCACACCGTCGCTGCCGACCAGGAGCGCCTTGGCTTGGTCTCCGCCGAAGAGGCCGCCGAGTCTTCGGCCCGCCACTTTCTCAGCCGCTCTCTCGGGATGAACCTTTTCGTAAACGTCGATGTCGATGAGGTCCAACTGTTAGCCGGCGATGTACTGCTGCTCTGCTCCGACGGACTGCACGGCGCGGTCAGTGCGCCGGAAATGGCTCAGACCGTGGGCCGGCACCGGGACCTAAATGCCGCTGCCCGCGAGCTCGTCTCCAGCGCCAACGACAAGGACGGAAGCGACAACATTAGTATCCAGTTGATCCGCATTCGCAGCGTCGAACGCATGGGAATGTACCGGGGTCGCCCTTATAAACTGCGTTGATCGGGTGTCTCTTGCGGCGCCGCGAATCCTCACACATTTCTTACGTGAGTTCTGGCATGATGACTTGGTACAAGCTTGACCGAAGGTTTGCCGTTGGCCGAGCACGCTTGATGCCGGTCAACACGCGATGACCATACTCCGTTCTGGCGACCAACTCGATCACTACCGCATCGATAGCCTCGCTGCCCGCAGCGGCATGGCCTCTATCTTTCGCGCCACCGACCTTGAGAACGGCCGCCAGGTCGCGATCAAGATCCCCCATCCCGAAGTCGAGTGCGACCCCGCTCTGTTTGAGCGTTTCCGCCGCGAGGAAGAAATCGGCAAGCTGATGGATCACCCA
>Ga0074045_10001995_pt1 | contig 19296 bp, 16 predicted proteins | sample BogForMeECP23OM2_FD_94442 | JGI IMG/M metagenome (GOLD analysis project Ga0074045, IMG submission 94442) | Bog forest soil microbial communities from Calvert Island, British Columbia, Canada - Bog Forest MetaG ECP23OM2 | ecosystem: Environmental > Terrestrial > Soil > Wetlands ...
CATGTAGCATCTTCAACTTGGAATTGATCAAAGGGTTTTCCGGGACCCGGCAATACCATCACGCGCGGCCCCGTGGGAACAGTCGCACATCCGTTCAGCACCACAAACATCATCACAAATAAAAAGATATTTAGTTTGTGCTTTATCATGTCCTCACGCCTCTGCATTATCACTTAGGCGGGGCAGAAGGAGGAACAACCTTCAGCCAGCCTTTAGCACATTGTTTTACATAAGGATAGTAGGTGTTAGAGTCAGGGCAGAAATACCAGTAATACTGTTGCTCCGGCTGCTGCACCCGCTGGTCATATACCGGAGGTTGCTGTTGTATTACGATGGGTTGCTGCGCATAATAGTCATAGTATGGATACGGATAGGCCGCAGGACCCCACCCCCACCACGGACCCCAGCCTGGACCCCACCCCCAGCCATGCCCCCCTCCCCCTCCGTGCGCTAACCCCGGCACTGCACTTGCAAAAAGCACTACAAATATTATTACCATGATGGTAAAGATAATATAGATCAACTTTTTCTTTTTCATTTCTCGTTTACCTCAACGTATTTGAATATCATCATACTTTATATTTTTTGACACGTGCAAATGTAAAAGGTTTAGCAAAAAAAGTAATCATTTAAACAGCCTTCAAAATCATGGTTTGGATAATTGCATTAATATTGCCCTGAAGAGACGTATTTATGGTCTACAACGCGTATTTCTGCTCTTCGAAAGTTTAGTTAAGTGAAAAACCGCATATTCTATGAAGGAAAGATCATCGTAAAGAATTATTCTTATGCCACAAAAAAGGATACACGGATTACAATGTGGGAATTCTAACATCCATAGAGTTCCAGGTGAATCGGAAGAACCAGCGGCAACAAGGGCGCTACTGAGGTAAACTTACAAGGAAATGGCAAGAACTCCCTGAACTCTTGGTGCGAGGTTCTTCATAATATATTATCTTTCATGGTATCCTTATTCTCCTTCAAACTCCGTAAGCGTAAAAACTTTGTATCCTTTATCCATCAGTTTCTTTCTCCCTCCTAAATCCGGCAGGTCAACCACGAATGCCATCTCCACAACCACGCCACCGAGTTTTTCCACGAGCGCTGCAGAGGCCAATGCGGTACCGCCAGTAGCAAGCAAATCGTCCACGAGAATCACCCGCTCGTCTTTTTTCAAAGCATCCTTGTGTATTTCAATCCTGTCCTTGCCGTATTCGAGTTCATATTCCTGCGACAACACTTCAGCCGGGAGCTTTCCCTTTTTACGAATGGGGATAAAACCTTTCCCGAGGGTATATGCAAGAGCAGAGCCGATGATGAAGCCCCGGGACTCAATGCCCACGATGGCTGCAAAATTAAAATTCGCACCGATATAACGTTGGGTCAGGCTGTCAACAACCTGCCGGAAGCCTACCGGATCCTTGATAAGCGTTGTTATGTCGCGGAACATAATGCCTTTTTTCGGATAATCCGGGATGGTCCTGATCATCGACTTAATCGTCATTCTTTTTCTCTCCTTAACTAGTTTATGCCAAAATCTTCGCGTCTATAGCGCTTATATCTTGGATTTTTAAATCTCGTCGCATCCTCTGCGGTAATTTTTTTAGTTTGTCAGCAGACCCCGCCTTTAACATTCCCAGTCTCTTTGTACTGCTCCACCCCGATCTCGTAAAGGTCCGCTCCGTGTACGTCATTTACCACAATAGCAGGAAAATCAGCCACCTCAAGCCGCATAACCGCCTCTGCACCGAGATCCGGATACGCGACCACCTCCGCCTTTTTGATCGTTTTGGAAATGAGCGCGCCTGCACCGCCGATGGCCGCAAAATAGACTGCTTTGTACTTCTTAATAGCGTCCTTCACCCCCTGCCCACGCGGCCCCTTGCCTATCATTCCCTTGAGTCCCATCTCAAGTAGTATTGGCGTATACATGTCCATGCGATAGCTCGTTGCAGGTCCGGCAGAGCCGATGGTTTTTCCGGGCGGTGTCGGCGTGGGTCCTGTATAGTAAATTATTTGGCCCTTGAGATCGAAGGATAGTTTCTCACCCTTTTTGCACTGCTCCACCATATGCTGGTGCGCCCGGTCTCTCGCCGTATAGATCACACCGGTGATAACCACGCGGTCCCCGACACCGAGTTTTTCAACGACATCTTCTGTCAGTGGTGTTGCTATTTTTATGGGATCAGTCATGTGTTTCCTTGTCTGTAGCCTAGAAGGAGAGCAGCGTGTTCTGCAGCACAGCAATTATATCTCTTTAATTTTTGTGAAACCGGGTTGCTTCGCGAAGTTTCACCTGATTACTGCAGGGGATCGTAAAGACAACAGATGACCTGCTTTAATAAACTTTTAATTCTTCCCTCTGCGTCCTCTGCGAAAACATAAGTTTTTACAATATAATTGTCTTGTGTCTCGCCGCATGGCAATTTATGTTCACCGCCACGGGCAGGCTCGCAATGTGGCAGGGAAAGCTTTCCACGTGGACCGCCAATGCCGTTACCTTGCCGCCGAGCCCCTCCGGGCCGATGCCTGTCTTGTTCACCGCTTTGAGCAGCATTTCTTCGAGTGAAGAGAGCTCTAGCTTGAGATTCGGACTGCCCACCGGCCGGAGTAGCGCCTTTTTGGCAAGCAACGCGGCCTTTTCAAAATCTCCGCCGATTCCTACTCCGATCACGACCGGAGGGCAGGGGTTTGCGCCTGCCTTCTGTACGCACTCGAGAACGAAATTCCTGATCCCGTCCACACCCTCGGTGGGGTTGAGCATGCGGATCACGCTCATATTCTCACTCCCGCCTCCTTTGGGCATGAACGATATTCTGAGCTTGTCGCCGGGAACGAGTTCGGTATATATGATGGCTGGAGTATTGTCGCCGGTGTTCCTCCTGGTAAGCGGATCGACAACGGACTTTCTGAGATAGCCATCCCGGTACCCCTTGCGCACGCCTTCGTTGATCGCCTCCGCGATAAAACCGTTTTTGATACGGAGATCCTGGCCGATCTCAACAAAGAAAATGGCGATGCCGGTGTCTTGGCAGAGCGGTATATGATCCTCTCGCGCGATGCGCGCATTCTCTTTCAACTGTCTGATGATTTCTCTGGCCGCAGGCGCGGTCTCAATTTCGCTAGCCCGGTCCAAGGCAGTCAGCACATCATCACTCAGCGTGTACGCCGCGTCAATGCACATCTGCGCCACCCTGTCTCGTATTTCGTCCACATGAATTTCGCTCACCATGACCCCACTACGCCAAAAGCAACACTCATTCCACGTTGCTACAATTTCGTGATCTTAATCTTGCTGATCTTTCTGCCTTCGAGATCAAGAACTTCAAGCCTGAGATTCTTATACTTCAGCTGTTCGCCTATTTTTGGCATACGTCCGAAAAGTCCAAACACGAATCCGCCAAGAGTATTAAAATCCTTTGACTGAAGACCCGTGCCGAGGAGCTCGTTCACTTCGTCAAGAGACGACTGGCCGGAAATCACAAGGTTCTTCTCATCCACGATCTGAACGTCCTTTTCTTCGGCTTCAAGCTCGTCGTGAATGCTGCCCACGATCTCCTCTATGAGGTCTTCGAGCGTAACCAGCCCCGACGTGCCGCCGTACTCGTCGATGACAATGGCAATCTGAAACCGGTTTCGCTGCATCTCTGCCAGGAGCTCGCTAACCCGTTTGTTCTCAGGGATGAAGTATGCCGGTCTGATGAACTGCTGAATACCATCCTCGCGGTTTACCTCACCGGATGACATAGCAACAAGGATGTCTTTGGTATACAGAATACCGATCACCGTGTCCACCGTATCTTCGATGACGGGGTATCGCGAATACCCGAATTCCGACACAAGGGAAAAAACTTCCAGAAGGGTTACATTCGCATGCACACTAACGATCTCGGTCCGCGGACGCATCGCTTGCGATGCCAGCGTATCGCCGAATTCGAATACTTTATGAAGGAGCTCCTTTTCCTCTTCCTTGAGCGAGCCCCGCTCCTCGCCCAGATTGATCATGTCCTTGATATCTTCTTCCGTGATTACAGCGGCACAGGACATGCCTTGGGGTCCCGGACCCACTATTACGTCTGCAGTCCCACTCATGAAACGTGATACCGGCGATAAAAATTTCATGACCGGCTGCAGGTAAGGGGCGATGGCAAGCGCAAAGCGGTCAGGATTTCTGCACGCAATACTTTTGGGTGCAAGCTTGGTGAAAAAGACAACGACAAGGGTCATAAGCAACGTTGCTAGGGCCGCCGACAGGTAGGTCTGTGCCAGCAGGTCAATGGCAATCACCGTCCCAAGAACAGCGGACAGGACAATGAAAAAATTTTCCGCCAGCAACAGCGTGGAGTGAAGAAGGTCGCGTTTCTGTAACAGGGAGAGCACGGCTCCGGCATTCGCATTTCCGGATTCGGAAAGTTGGTGCAAATGCGATTTGTTCGAAAAAACAACGGCCGTTTCCGAGGCAGCGAGCAGCGCTGCGAGCACGACGCTCCCGCATATGCCCGCGAGAGACAGCCAATGGCCTGTTATGAACGTGACAAAGGTGTCCATGTTTCGAATGCGGACTGCAGAATGTGGAATGCGGATTTATCATCCAAAATCCAGAATTAGCAATCCGAAATTTATATTTTCTCCCCCGTCACGCGGATGACCTCGTCAAACGTGGTTTCTCCGTTCAGCATCTTCTGCACCGCGTTTTCGCGAAGGCCGATCATACCCTCCGCAATGGCTGCTTTCCTGATCTGTTCCGCATCTGATTTTTCCCGTATGATGTCTCTGATTTTATCGTTCAGCTCCATCACCTCGAAGACGCCGGTCCGTCCCGTATAACCGGTGCCGCGGCACGGTGAACATCCTTCCCCGTATTTCACCGTAATATTCTGTCCCTTGACTGTGGCCAGCCCCACGGCTTCGGCCTCTTCCGGGAGCAACTCGTAATCTTTTTCACATTCACAGCAAATTTTTCTGACCAGCCGTTGTGCCATGACGCCGATGATTGTCGACGAAATGAGATATGGCGCTACACCAAGATCTAGAAGCCGGGTGATCGCGCTCGGCGCGTCATTCGTATGGAGCGTGGAAAAAACGAGGTGACCGGTGAGCGCCGCTTGCACCGCGTTCTCTGCGGTCTCAAGGTCCCGGATCTCTCCTACCATGATAATGTCCGGATCCTGCCTCAGGATCGTGCGCAGCATGCTCCCGAAGGTAACGCCGATCTGGGGTTGAATGCTCACCTGGTTGAATTTGTCATACACCATTTCGATGGGATCTTCGATGGTCACGACATTCACCGAGGGCAGGGCGATGGTTTTGAGCGCAGAGTAGAGCGTGGTGGTTTTCCCGCTGCCTGTCGGTCCGGTCACCAGGATAATGCCGTGCGGCCGGGCGATGAACGAGCGAAAGAGCTCATATTCCCGCGGCGAGAAGCCCAGTTCCTCGAGGTCCTGAAGCAGTATCTCAGGGTCGAATATCCTGATCACTATTTTTTCGCCGAAGGCTGTCGGCATGGTGGACACACGGAGTTCCACCTCCCGCGCTTTAAATTCAGCTTTGATCCGTCCGTCCTGCGGACGCCGCTTTTCGGCGATGTCCATGCGGGAAAGCATCTTAATGCGTGAAACAAAAGCCGGGTGTACGGCTCTGGGAATTTTATGGATGGTATTCAGCATGCCGTCAATCCTGAACCGTACATCGCTCGCGTCGCGCTTGGGTTCAATGTGAATATCGCTTGCCCGCTGATCGAACGCATAGCGAAACAGGAACTCGACCGCATTTACGACGTGTTTGTCCGTAGCTTCGATCTCGGACACCGACTTCATCTTGACGAACTGCTCGAGGTTACCGAGGTCCACTTCGGACGACAGCTCTTTTGCCGCGGCGGTCACTGATGATCGAAATCCGTAGAATTCGGTGATGATTTTGAGAATATCGGTCTTCGGTGACACGACGCGCTTGACTTTGTACCCCATGTGCTCGATGTTCTCAACAACCTCGATATTATACGGATCTGCCACGGCAAGCGTGATCGTGGTGTCTTCCCGTTCAATCGGAACCGCAATGCTTCTGCGGGCAAAGGCCCTCGGGAGAATCTGCGTGATAATTTCGGGATTAAGCTTGAGAACATCGATTTTCTTAAAAGGCAACCCAGCATGTTTCGCCACGATTTCGGTGATGGCGTCCTCGGTCAGGACCTGGCCCGGTGCTCCAGGAATTTCCATGTTCAGGGAAGAAACCACTTCAATGGCAGATACCTCATCCTCGATATGCACCCTGCCTCGGTGAGAAACATCACCCCGGGTCTTGAGCACTTTCATCCGCTGAACATCTTGCTTTACCTTAATCTCCCTCGCCTGTTCAGGGTTTAGTTTTTCCTTCTTGATCAAAATCTCGCAGAGAAGGTCGGTCGTAAGTTTCGTCATAATAATACCGTATGCATTCGCATTCTTTAAATCCGGATTATAGCAGCCATGCAGCCAGAACCCCCTGCCGACCGAACCGGCGGGGGCGATGGTAGAGAGCCGACGGCGACTCAAGATCATACATATTATACACCCATACAGGTAGCCGTTGCCGTATTTTTGTGTATTACGGGGTGAATATAAAAGGGCTCCGCAGACAGGGGGGCCGTGCTTTTAAGACCACGTTGTTATGAAGAAGGCGCTACTTTTTCGCTGGTTTTTTAAGTTTCGAGGTTGGGACCGGAAATTTTACCGGAGCTGGTGCTGTTATCGCGGTCACTGTGGACAGGGAACAAACGCCAGTTTCGGGGCCTCCACCTTCTTCTCGCAGCCAAGCAACGCTACACTGATCGTGAGTACCAGTGTCAGAATATAAACAAATTATTTTTTTCACGAGATCTTACCTTTTCCCCTGTAATATCAGTTAGCGACCTTTTCCGTCATAAAAAACTGCCGCATGCTGCCATTGAACCGCGTCACAAGAATAATAACAAGCTCAAAGTATCCTTGTAGCGACCGAACGCGTGACGGTAAGCTCCCTTACCTGCTGGCCGAGCTTTTCCGCCAGAAGCCCCTGCTGCGCCTCGCTAAGCCGAAGCCGAAAAACCCTGAGTTTGTTCAATGAACGTTTGGTGATGTAGATCTCGCGAAGTTCAAAACCAATCTGTTTTTTTATATCCGCACTCTGCTGCTCCGTCAATTCAACCTTAACGACTTCTTCCATTGAACAGGCCCTCCATAGCCGTGGATTATAGGTATCTTACCGAGGAAATTCAATCTCTTTTTCAGCAATCTGCCGCACTGCAGACTGACCATCGCAAGCCATTTTCCTTCGATCTACTCCTCCATTACCAACTTCTTCGCTATTTTCTCCGCACCTTCTGCGACTTTTACCTTCTCCACATGTCCACTCCTGCGTTCCTTAATTTCTACCAGCCCTTCTTTCAAGTTCTTTTCACCGATGACGATGCGGTAGGGGATCCCGATGAGATCTGCGTCCTTGAACTTGACTCCCGCCCGTTCATCCCGGTCGTCCATCAAGACCTCGAAACCCTTTTCTTCCAATACCGTGTATAGTTCCTCAGCAGCATCCATAGATTTTACGTCGTTTACGTTCACCGGTACGATTAGAATATGGAACGGCGCTATGGCAAGCGGCCAGATGATGCCGTTCTCATCGTTTCCCTGCTCGATGGCCGCCGCTGCGATCCGGGCAGGGCCGATGCCATAGCTGCCCATGATAATCGGCTTCTCCACCCCGTTTTCGTCCAGATAATTCGCCTTGAGGGGAACGGAGTATTTTGTTCCGAGCTTGAAAATATTTCCGATCTCAATCACCCGTTCTATGCGGAGCGGCTTGCCGCACGAAACACAGGCATCGCCTGCTGCGGACGAATGAATGTCGGCGAACTCCGCATCAGCAAAGTGTTCGGCTGCAGAGACACCTCTTACATGGTATCCCTCTTTGTTCGCACCTGCGACATATACACCCTGTTTGAGCGATTGATCGGCGATTTTCCTCACCACGTGTCCCATCGGTCCGATAAACCCTGCCGGCACGCCGAGAAGTTCCTTGACTTCCTCCTTCTGTGCCTGTCTATGCGGGCCGATGAGTTTGTCAAGCTTTTTTTCGTGAAGGGTCTGGTCGCCACGCACCAGGGCGAGGACGGGTCCCTTTTCACTCATCACCATAATCGACTTGATAAGAAGATCAGGTGTAATCTTCAGAAAGCGGGTAACTTCATCAATGGTGCGTTTTTCAGGTGTCGCCACCTCTTCATATGTCCAGGAGGGAAAGTTCGGCGTCAGCGGGACCGATTCCGCAAGTTCTGCGTTCGCCGCGTAACCGCACGAGTCACACAGCGCAACTTCGTCTTCGCCTGCTGCGGACGGTGCCATAAATTCATGCGCCATGGAACCGCCCATCAAGCCAGTATCACTCTGAACGACGCTGAATTTGATGCCGCACCGGCGGTATATTTTTTTGTATGCTTCGAGGTGCAGTTCATAGGACTTGTCCAGTCCTTCCTGGTCGCGGTCGAAGCTGTAGGAGTCCTTCATGATAAACTCGCGTGTCCTGAGCACGCCGCTCTTAGGCCGAGCCTCATCCCTGAGCTTGGTCTGAATCTGGTACCAGATCTGCGGCAGTTCCCGGTACGAGCGGAGATCGTGTGCTGCAAGCCAAGTCATAGTCTCCTCGTGCGTCATAGCCATGCACATGTCGCGGCCGCTTCGGTCCTTCAAACGGAACATTTCGTCGCCGATAACGTCCCACCGTCCCGACTGCTGCCATACTTCAGCAGGGTTCAGCACGGGCATGGACACTTCCTGGCCGCCGATAGCAATCATTTCCTCACGAATGATTTGGTTGATCTTCTCCATCACCCGCTGCCCGAGCGGAAGGTAGATATAAAGTCCAGCCGCAAGCTGGCGCACAAACCCGGCACGCACCATAAGTTTGTGTGAAATTGCCTCAGCCTCTGCCGGCGCCTCCTTTAAGGTGGGGATGAAAAGATGGGAATAACGCATGAATCCTCCGATAATATTGAGGAGACAGAAGCCGGAATACAGGGGGGAAAAAACAATCCTTATGTTATTTCGACTCCTGACCCCTGGTTCCCGACTTCTTCTGTCCACTAAGTGCTTCCACTTCCTTCACCAGTACATCGGCAAGCTCTGCTTCTGAAAACTTCTGAATGATTTCACCGTGTTTGAATAGGATCCCGACTCCTTTTCCTCCTGCAATTCCGACATCAGCTTCGCGGGCCTCGCCCGGGCCGTTCACCACACAGCCCATGACCGCGACCGTAATTGGCTCCTTAATATGGGCAAGCCGCTTCTCCACGTTCTCCGCAAGGCTGATAATGTCGATCTCGGTTCTGCCACAGGTCGGGCAGGAAATGATATTCACGCCGCGTTGACGTATTTTGAGCGCTTTCAGTATCGCGTAAGCCGCGTGCACTTCCTCGACCGGATCCGCGGTAAGCGAAACACGCATGGTATCGCCGATACCTTCCGCGAGCAGGATACCAAGCCCTACGCTTGATTTAATGGTGCCCGAAAAGAGCGTACCGGCCTCTGAGATGCCAATATGCAGCGGGTAATAGTATCTCATAGAGAACAACCGGTACGCCTGCACCGTGGTGAGCACATCGGATGCTTTGAGAGAAACTTTGATGTTCGTAAATTTCAGATCTTCGAGAATGCGGATATGACCCGCGGCACTCTCCACAATGGCATCGGGAGTCGGATGCCGATATTTCTCAAGCAGGTGTTTCTCGAGGGACCCGGCGTTCACGCCAATGCGGATGGGAATGCCTTTGTCCTTGCACATACGTACCACTTCGTCTGTTTTCCCTTTTCCGCCGATGTTCCCGGGGTTGATGCGAAGAGCATCCATCCCCTGTCTGACCGCTTCGAGGGCAAGACGGTGATCGAAATGGATGTCCGCGATCAGAGGGATATTCGTTCCCTTTCTGATCTTTCCAAGAGCGTGGGCAGCATCCGCATCGGGTACAGCGAGACGAACAGCCTCACACCCCGCCTGCTCAAGACATTTGATTTGCTCGAGCGTGGCTTCGGCGTCCCTCGTGTCCGTATTGCACATGGACTGGACAACCACGGGCGCATCTCCTCCGATCTTTAAAGGACCGAGAGTTATTTGCTTCGTCTTCTTGCGGATAATGACGTTGTTCATTGAATCAAATTTTTTTATTCCCCCACTCCTGCCCCCTCCCCATGAGGGCGACGTTTACTTACTGAAAAACATCCTCATAACATCGTTATAGGACACCACCGCGACCAAGGTGATGAGAACTGCAGCCCCGATGCTCTGGGCTATTTCCATGGTCTTGCGCTGAAGCGGCTTTTTCCTCACAGCTTCAATCAATAGGAACAGGACCAGCCCACCGTCCAGAACCGGAATAGGGATCAGGTTCAATATCCCGAGCGAGATGCTGACAAAAGCAAGGAAGTATAAAAATGCCGAAAATCCCGATGCCGCGGCCTGGCCGGACATTTGGGCGATCATTACCGGACCGCCGAGTGTCTTGATCGAAAGCCCGAATGTCACCAACTTCTTAAAGGTGAGGAGCGTCAGGTCGATAATTTCTATTGTTTTTTGAAAACCGAGTTTTGTTGACTCCCAAAAGCCGTATTTCCTCACGCCAAGCTGTTTCCATGCCACGCCGATAATATACCGATTATCCTTCTGTATCGGGGTAATATTTTTTTGCAGACGCTTGCCATTTCGTTCAAGAACAATGCGGATCGGCTTCTCGTGGTGCTCCTGAACGAGTGTGGAAAACTGGGCCCTATGATAAATCGTCTCGCCGTTCGCGGCAAGGATCTTGTCTCCCACCTCTACTCCGGCCTTTTCCGCCGGTTCTCCCGGTATCAGCCCTCCTACCTCCACAGGCATATCCGGCACCAGGCCTGAGTCGCCTATTTTCAGCTCGGTAGCAACCGAGGGCCGGAGTGTAATTGTCTTCTTTCCGCCCTCCCGTTCGATTCTCACGGATACATCGGTATCGGGATTGACGGCAATCAAGGTCATTGCCATAGACCAGTCATTGATCGTCCGACCATTGATTTCCTCGATAACGTCACCGGCCTGAAAGCCCGCGTGATCCCCCGCAGACCCCTTCTCGACATAGCCGACCTTCGCAGGACCTTCAGTCGGTACACCGATCATAAACACGAGCGGCATTACGAGAAAGGCAAGCAAAATGTTCGTGAACGGGCCCGCAACTCCGATCGTTATCCGCTGCCAGACGGTCTTGGACGGGAACTCTCCTGGATCGCCAGTTGGCGTTTCATCAGGGTTCTCACCCGCCATCTTGACATACCCACCGAGCGGAAGCGCAGATATGAGATACTCCGTGTTGCCCTTTTTAAATCCAACCAGTTTCGGCCCGAAACCGAGCGAGAACTTTTCAACCCTGACACCGGCCCTCTTCGCCATGATGAAGTGACCGAACTCGTGCACGAACACCAGAATGCCGATCACAATAAGAAAATAGATTAAGGTCATTTCAACTCCTTTTGAAACCACACAAAAAAAATACTGTTAAAATTAAAAGCATACTTATGAGCGAATGGGCGCTCATATAAACTTCGATTTTCTCATTCCGCAATTCGCAGTTTCTTCAAGTCTTTTGCTTTGCAATGATCTTCTCCGCTTCCTGCCGTGCCCAAAGATCCGCCTTAAGCGCCTCTTCTACTGTTTTGAGCGCAGAAGGCGTGTGAGATTCCATCGTAGCCTTGATCACGCAGGCAATGTCATTAAATCCGATTATTCCTTCAAGAAAGTATTTGACCGCAATCTCGTTCGCCGCCGAAAGCACGGCGGGCATGGTACCGCCAGCCTTGAATGACGCATACGCATGAGCAAGACAGGGAAACCGCTCCAAATCCGGCTCCTCGAACGTAAGTACACCGACCGAGGCAAGGTCCAGCGCAGGCGACACGTCCGGAAGCCGTTCGGGGTAAGAGAGCGCATATGCGATGGGCCCTTTCATGTCGGGCATGCCGAGCTGGGCAACCACCGCACCATCGTGATATTCCACCATAGAGTGGATAATGCTCTGAGGATGAATAAGGACTTTGATCTTTTCCGGTACCATATCAAAGAGCCATCGGGCCTCGATCACTTCAAGTCCCTTGTTCATCAGCGTGGCCGAATCAATCGTAATCTTTTTACCCATGCTCCAATTCGGATGGTTAAGGGCTTGCGCTACCGTAACCTTTGCAAGGTCCTTTTTGGAGTATTTACGAAACGGGCCGCCCGAGGCAGTCAATATTAGTTTTTTGATATGATTTTTAGCGCCTGCCTGCAGGCACTGGAAAATGGCGCTATGCTCGCTATCCACGGGCAAAATGGTGATCCCTCTTGCGCGGATCTCGGCCATAACAAGTTCGCCCGCAGTCACAAGCACTTCTTTGTTTGCAAGTGCGATATCTTTTCCAGCGCGGATTGCCGCCATCGTGGGAACGAGTCCTGCTGTCCCGACAATGGCGGAGACAGTGGTGTCCGCTTCTTCTGCCACCGCAGCCTGGATCATGCCTTCAATACCAAAAAGGATACGGACCTTCATGTCCGCGCATCGCTTTTTTAAAATCTCCGCAGATTTCTCTGCGGTAACGGCGACAACCGCAGGTTTGAACCGCCGCACCTGTTTCTCTAAAAGATCAACGTTGTTTCCCGCGGCAAGCGCGACCACCTGGAATCGATCGGGATACTTTTCCACTACGGAAAGCGTGGACTGCCCGATTGAGCCCGTGGAACCTAATATGGAAATATTTTTCACGCTTCAACACTCCGAATCCTGCATGTAGCCTGCCATCGATTGATTGTATCGGAGGAATTCCGCATGAGATCACCTCATTATCAGATAATAATACATTACCGGCGCGGCGAACAGCATGCTGTCCATACGATCAAGGATGCCACCGTGTCCCGGGATTATGCCCCCTGAATCCTTGACCCCCGACGCTCGTTTTAATAATGATTCAACCAGGTCTCCGATCGTACCAACCACCGCCAGCACCAGCGCGATCCCAATTGCCTCACTTATGCCGAACGGAATTGGCAGCATGAACCATACCCGGCAGAGAAGCGCCATGCCCGCAGCTGCGACGAGCGCGCCGACGAAGCCTTCAATGCTCTTCTTGGGGCTTACTTTTTCATAGAGACGGTTTCTGCCGAAGAGAATGCCGATGGCGTAAGCGCCGATATCCGACGCCCAGATTACAAAATAGAGGAATACCAGCCATTGTTTTCCGTCTGCACCCATAAGAATCATGATTTGGAACGTAAACAGCACAGCCACATAGAACACCCCGGTGAGCGTAATCGCAATGTCATCGAGCGCTCCATCCACGGGCCGCCGGGAAAACAGCCGCACAGTCATAATCAGCATAACGCATGCGGCCATAAAGAATTTCCCCAAGCCGACGGGCAACGGATGATAGGTTTCCAGGGTCACCAATGCTCCGATTACGATCCCAATTACGGTATGGGGATTGGTCCGGGGATCCCTGACCATACGGTAAAATTCATACTGTCCCACCATTACGGTAACCGCAACCAGCGCCGTGAAATACACCGGTGGAAGTTTCCAGGTGACAAGGTAAAAAATAGGGAGAAAGAGGATCCCTGATATAACTCGCTTAAACAGCATGCATTGTCTCCATGAATTCTATGAGCGGGTGAAATATAGGACTTAATCACAGCTTCTGTATCCGCTGTTCCTGCGTAAGGCCGAACCTGCGTTGGCGACCCTGGTAATCCAGAATAGCGTCCAATAAATCTTGTTCCTTGAAATCTGGCCAAAGCGTATCGGTAAAATAAAGTTCTGCGTATGCTGCCTGCCACAGAAGAAAGTTGCTGATGCGCTTCTCGCCGCTTGTCCGGATGATCAGGTCGGGGTCCGGCAAGCCTGCAGTATCAAGATAAGAGGAGAATACCTCTTCGGTAATGCTTTCCATGCTGTTAATCGCTGATCGCAGCCTGTTGACAGCTTCCAGGATCTCCCCCCGGCCCCCATACGACAGGGCAAGGTTCAGAACCATCCCTGAATTTTCCTCTGTTTCAGAAACCGCCTTCCGAACCCACGTCTGCGCGGACACCGGAAGCTTCTCGATCCTCCCGATCGTGCGAAATCGGATGCCGTTCGCCTTCATGGTCACAATCTCCATTTCGAGATAGTGCCCCAGCATATCCATGAGAAAACCCACTTCCTCCTTGGGTCTGCCCCAGTTCTCATCAGAAAACGCGTAAAGGGTCATCACCGGCACTCTGAGCTGCCGACACTGCTCTGTTACCCGACGGACCGCCTCCACACCTTTCTTGTGTCCTGCTATTCGTGGCAGTCCCCTGCGCAGCGCCCACCTCCCGTTGCCGTCCATGATGATGGCAATGTGTTTCGGCAGGCTCTGCGGATCAACTTTTGCGCTAAGCTGTTCAAGAAGAGCGTTGTTTTTTTTCATGGTGTTTCCATTTTACATACACACTTCTTTTTTCGGTGCACCGACATATGAGTTCTGTACCCCCGATTGTCCCTACTTCACTGAATAGGATGTCACCTGGATCGTGTCTCTCCTGATCCACCACCCGGGAATTCTCGCAAGCACGACAAGTTTGGTGGCCGCATCTTGCTGCCGGAGCAACCGTGCGTCCATCACGACGCCGGACACTTTTTTGATGCTGAACTGCTGTTCTAGCCTTGTGCCGGTCCAGCTCAAACCCACGAACTCGGAATCTTTATATCCGGAAAGGTAATTAATGCCGATATAATCAAGATACGGTATGGCGTTGTTTTTCGGCATAATGATCACTTCTTTGCCGTCACCATTCACGTCCAGCGCAAGGACCCGACCCCTGATCTTGAACGTTTCTTTTTGTTCACTGAGATATATCGCCGGTCCTCCCGTTTCCGCAACCCGCTCTGCCGCATCTTTCTTAAAAGCGGCATCGATTCCCCCCATAGGCTTGACCACGGTAAGCGTTGGGGTGAGATATTTTTCCACGCTTTTCCATATCGCATTATTGTTGGAATAGACGACCAGTTCGTTCCGGTCATTCAGAGCAACCAGGAAAGGGTGGTCTTCCCCCATGTTCGCAATCACGAACCCATAAAGATCAACCCCCTTGGGAAGTGGAAATTCATATTCCGCAACATACTTTCCATCCGACCAGGTGTACTGTCGCGGTTTCCCCAAATAAAATGATGTGGGATCATAGCTCTGGCCTATCAGAACATCCCCTTTGCCAGGATATTTTACCACCCGCAGAAAACCGGGCATTGCCGCGATACGCCGGCAGGATCCACCCCGGAACTCCATGACATACGAGACCACCTTCTCGTTCTGCATGGCTGTCACAAAGATTTCCTGGTTTCCGTTGCCATTAATATCCGCGACGTCGATATTAATATGCAACATCTCGCCGCGGGCAATTGATCCCACCTCGGCCCATTCCTCACGCCATCCCGCCTGCTCCTGCCGGAATATGTGGATCTTTGATCCGTCGGAAAAAACATAGTGGATTACTCCATTTCCTTCAAGATCCCCGACTGCAAACAATCGGGCCTTAAACGGCAACCCTGCAGTGACTTTTGCATCCGCCATAAAACCTTTCCCTTCTGCAAAAAAGAAGGTATCTTCACTGTCCGGAGCAAAAAAAGGTTTAACCTCTGCAAGTGGCTCTTTTTTCGTTTTCAGGTCAAGCATGGCCATGATGGTATTGATTGTGATCGGCCTTGCATCGTCAGCATAGAACATCCCGGTCGTGACCAGAAGCTTGCCTCCTTCCGATGGATAAATTTCAACCGTCGCAACAACATCAAGTTCAAAGGTGTGACCCATCTCTTTTATCACTGAACTGTCGCGTTGTTTTCGGTCCTTCAGAAATTGCGTCACCTTTTCGTTTTCGAGGACCGAGAATCTGCCTGTTTCGTTTAATCGAACAGCAAGATCCTGGATAATATCAGGTCGACCGGCCCTCAGCGGCACCAGCGCAAACCGAATTTTTTTCGGCGATATTCTGGCTGTGTCCCCCGGCTCCGGCTCCTTCAGTTTCTTCAACACCCGTATCACGGATGAAGTTTCCCCTACCTCCACCACCTCGGCATCGCCAACATTCTCTTCCGCACGGCCAAGCACTGCACCGGTCGTCGGGTGGAGAATTTCTTTTCCGGCACGCCATAATTCTAGGATTACACCGGTTTTCAACCCGTCTTTTTTCCCGAGCGCAACCGTGAGAACATCTCCCCTTACCTCTTTCACTTCTCCCTGCACCTTGGGAAAATAGGAAGAAATGGAATCCGCAAGTTCTTTTACTGACTTGAATTCCTCCACGCCGAACGGTTTTTCTGCACTGATGGCAACAGCGCTGATCAGCACCGTCATGCAGAGTAATAGGCCTATTTTTTTCACGTTTTTGATACCTCTTTTCTGTCTAAAAACATTTTTCAATTTCCAATTGCCAATCCTAAACTTACCATACATTATTGAATCATAACCCTGATCCGTGTTTCCCATGATTCCCCCGGTAACAGAGCGATACGCCAGATCGGCATCACCATCGAGCTCTGAAACACTCTTTCAAAGCCGGCTTCCGACTGCGAAACCGTTTCCACCGGCGCACGCCAGAGTAACGCAGGCTGTGAGAATACCAGGGTTAGTCTGAGCTTGAGCCATTCATCCACGAGGGCCACCTGCTTCACATCGTTCGTCTCGCCGATGGACGCAAGGTTTCGTTTCTCAAGCGTATAGCCGGGGATATCGTAATACCGGTCAGGCGCATTGCCGCCAAGAAGTGAAAAATTAAACTCACTTCCGAAAGACGCGTTGAGCGCTTCATCACTGAGGTTTTCAATCTCATACACCACGCTCACTTCAGGAGCACCGCTTCGCAGAAGCAATTCTTTTCTCAATCTCACATTGAAACCAGCCACGTTTCCACTCCGTTCCATGGTAACGGTTGCATTGACTTTTGATTGTTTGCACTTAACGCCATAAGCGCCGAGAATAAAATCTCCCGTTTCGTGGTATTCGGATTTCATAAAACCTGCCAGGTCCACACCCGTACCCAGGAAGTGATCAAGGAGGGAGCCGCGGGAGTACCAATCGTAGAACAAATGACGTTGGAGACCCTCCTCCTTTGCCGTTACCCTGTCGTGAATGGTCTTGACGCCGCTGTCCTGAGAACCGGAAGCATTCCTGCCGGCAGCCTGTAGGATCTTGTCGTGGTAGCCTTCACGCCTGCGCGTAAGCGTGTTCATAAGGTTAAATGAGAGCGGCTTCCAATCGAGCTCCGTTATTCTGCCGCCTTCTGCCGGATCTATGAAAAGGTTCAGGAGTTCAGAATTCAGCATGACCTCCTCGCTCCCATCCCGATCAAAATCTCCTTTTTCGATCTCCAACCACGACAGCTTGCTCTTTTCTCTTAAATCGTTGCCCTCAAGTAGCTGTTTTTGGGTCATGGCCCCTGGACCCTGCCAACGCATTTCGTCGGCAATATACTCTGCCCGAATGAGGTGTTCATACATTGCTGATCTCAGATGCGGCAGATAGAGCCCGCCAAATACCCCATGCCAGTACGCGTCGTTGCACTGCGACTGATACAGGTGGTCGAGCATCCATGACGCAGCTGCGCCCTTCCTCGCCCCATGCGCATCGAAATTGTCCAAGGCATCATGAACTTTACGGCTCGCCATCATCATGCGCTTATGCAAATGATTGCTTTCAGGATACTTGACCAGAAAGTTCCTCCATATCCCGCCCTTGATAAAGTGTCTGAGGACCTCGAAATCAGGTGAGTTTTTGGCCCTGGCCAGTGCATCGTCATACTCCTTCATGGCACGCGTCGGGAGCGACCACTCTCCCATCTCCATATAAGAAGCCGTGGGAAGATAGATCCTCCCGCGCGGAGGCTCCTTCCTGCAATATTCCGAAAACGTCGTGGTCTCAAGCCACCCATCGTTCTGTTCGATGAGCGTAAATAATCGATCGAGCCAGCCCTCTTCGTACACGGAATGAAAGGTCTCGGGCCAAACACCGAATTTTTCCCCGTCATCGGCCATGACCATGAGTCGGTTGCGCTCCGAAGAGCGAAACCCGGCAAGGAGCTCTATAGTATCTTCGGGCCTGCGGAAAGGGATCAAATAGCGGAGCCGCTCGCTCCCCGGGAACATGCTCACAAGACTATTTTGTTCTTCCGTGAGGTAATAGCCGTCCAGCTCATCATCGTGCAGGCCGGCCATCTTGAAATGGAAATCGTCGACCACCACATGGCTGATCCCTGCCGTGGCAATAAACTTCGCCACATGCGGCTCCCAGACCCGCTCCGCAAGCCACATGCCTTGCGCATCGTAACCGATCTTTCTATTGATATAAGCCGAAAGCGTACGAATCTGGCCAATCTTGTCGTCATCGTGTAGCACGGCGAGAATAGGCTCGTAGAACCCTCCCGAAAGAATTTCGGCCCGCCCGTCGGCCACAAGCATTCTGAGCTTTTCGATGAATTCCGGATGGAACTTCTCGAATAAACGATAAAGAATACCTGTGTAATGTAGCACGATCTTGATCTTCGGGTGGTGTTCTAGCACGTTGATGAACGGAAGATAGGACTTCTGGTATGCGTCCTCGGCCACGAAATCGAAGTTACCGACCGGCTGATGGTTATGAATGGCAAAGATGAATTGTACTTTCGGCATCTCGTTCAGGCCCACTGGTGCATTCTTTTTTTTGATGATAATCCAGTTTGGAATATTAGCCTTACAGTATCGAAAAGTCAATCAAAAACAAGAGAATAGGGTGTTTTAGAGGCGTTCGGGCTGGAAAAAACAGACTATAAAACGTTTCATCAGGCGGTTGGACGATTGCTCCATTTTTTTCGATACACAGCTACGCCAGCATAGAAAACGGTGATAGGAATCCAAATCCAGATTATTTCGGCGGTTAAAACATCAAGGCCGGTCTGGCTGAAAAATCGAGAAATCTTCATTGGCGAAGCGTATATGGGCCGCCAGGGCATAAAATATCGCGTGTTGTCAAACGGAATAAAGAAGCCCACACCCATGCTTTTGTCCGTCATCGAGTCAAGGATGCCGTGGGAAGCGGTCACGACAAAGAAATAGACGACCATCGACCACCATTTTTTAGAATATTGCTGCATGGTCGGAAAAACGAACATGACCACGATCGCGCTTACCAACAGGGCGAAGACAAGCGAATGAAAAAACCCGGTGGCCAAACATGCTGTTGTATCTGATGCCAAAAAAATAGTATCCGGCAATATCGATATCGGGAAGGATCGAGCAAACCACAGTCAGGACCC
>Ga0074045_10001996_pt1 | contig 19292 bp, 9 predicted proteins | sample BogForMeECP23OM2_FD_94442 | JGI IMG/M metagenome (GOLD analysis project Ga0074045, IMG submission 94442) | Bog forest soil microbial communities from Calvert Island, British Columbia, Canada - Bog Forest MetaG ECP23OM2 | ecosystem: Environmental > Terrestrial > Soil > Wetlands ...
GCGCGCCCAGCCGGCGGCGCAGCTGCTCGACGGGAATCGCCCCGTGCTGGAATCGGCGCTTCTCGAAGACGGGCAGGTCGACGCCGAAATGGGCCTTGAGGCCGCGCCGGGCGACTTCGCCCTTGAGCGAATAGAGCCGGTCGACCGACATGTTGCTGAGGGTCGTGAAGGGGATGCCCTCGGCGACCGAGATGACGGCCGGCCGCGTGAAGGGGCTGAAGCCTTCGAACCCGCAATGCCGGGCGGGCGCGTAGGTGCGCGCGTAGCTGCGGCTGAGCCCGCCGCTGTAGGTGAGCGAATGCTTGATCCGACCGACCCCCCAGCCCTCCTGGTAAAGCATCAGATTGTTGACGACGCTGCGGATCGTCAGCTCGGGATTCTCCTCGATCGGATAGTCCTTCAGGTTCTCGTCGCCGCCGTCGCCGTCGATCAGGAACCTCCACTCCGGATAGCGGGCGCGGATGCCGCGGCAAAGGGCCAGCCCCATCGACGCGCACTCGACGTCAAGCGGCTTGTAATCCTCGAGGACGCGCAGCGTCTCCGCCGCGTCGAGCGACGCCGGATCGGCCTCGATCGTCTCGAGGAACAGGCCGAGCCCGAGCCGGTCGAGGAATTCGCGCGCCTGGCGCAGATCGGGGCCGTCGCCGAAGTTCAGGGTGAACGCCTTGAGCCGCGCCGGATTCAGGCCGAGCTGGCGCATCACGTAATAGACGGTGAGGAAGACGGAGCCGCTGTCGACCCCGCCGGAGAAGCACACGCCGACCGGTTCGCGCTCCGGCAGGCTGCCGAGCCATTTCGCCGTCTCGTCCGCCAGCGCGCCGATGTAGCTACGGCCGATCACGTCGAGGTCGGCCGGGAGGGCGTTGCGCGTCGGCGTGAAGAAGCGCGTGTAGGTGGGATCGGGGTCGGGGCAGCCGACGAGCTGGAGCTCGACCACGTGGTGAGCAGGCACCATCCGCGTGTAGCTCGGGTGAAACTGCCGCTCGAGCCCCTCGCTCCGCAGGTGCCGGTGGATCGCGTCGATCCGGTCGGAGACGACGAGCGCGGGGCCCTCGCGGCGCTTGGCGAGGAAGTAGCGCATCGGCCGGTCGAGCGAACGGGCCATCCGCACGCGCTTGCCCTCCCGCGCCACGAGCGCGAAGGAGCCGTCGATCCCGCGGACCGCGTCGGCGGAGCCGTGCAGGATGCGCTCGCGGGCCTCGTCGACGGTCATGTTGCGCAGGCGATGGGTTGCAGGATCGATCAGGTCGACGAGTCGTTCGATGTATTCGTCCATGGAAGGGGGAAGAGATCGGGGATGATCACCGGTGCGGTCGGCGCGGATCGCGATCCGGAATGCGGCCGGATGCCGGATCGAAAGCGCAACCGTACTGCGAGCTGCGCGGGGGACAAGGCGAAACGATCCGGGGGCCGCGGCGGAGAGGACCCTACAGGCGACTGGCCCCGCGTTTGCGGCGATTCGCCCCTTTTCTGTTACGTGTCCCGCGACGAGCCTCATCGTCATCCCGTCACTGATGCAGGAATCCGTCCGACGAATGGCAGTTGTTGAACGTCGTTCCTCTAATTAATGAATGGGATATGTCCAAGCGCCTGATCTGGTCTAGCGGTGCGATTCTGGCGGTCGCGATCGTCACGGGCGTCTTTTGGCTTCGCTTGTCGTCGTCGTCCCCCGCCGGGTTCATGCGGCTGATGAATCGCGGCAACGGCCTGCTGGAAAAGGGCGATGCGGCCGTCGCGATCGGCGCCTACACCCAGGCGCTCCGTCTTTCGCCGGAGAGCACGGATGTCCGGCTCAACCTGGCCAACGCCTGCCTCCTGGCTGACCGGCCCGACGACGCGGCGCGGATGTGCCGGCAGACGCTCGAGCTCGATCCCAACAGCGCGGCGGCGTATTACCTGCTGGGCTGCGCGCTCCTGCGAAAGAACCAGGCCGAGCCGGCCGCGCAGGCGCTGCAGCAGTCGTGGAAGATCGACCCCGGCGTGCCGGCGCTCGATTTCCAGATGGGCATGGCGCAGGAGGAGCTCGGGCAGGTCCCGGACGCCATCCGCGATTTCGAGAGCGTCGTCCGGGCCGTGCCCGACCATCCGTCGGCGCACTACCAGCTGAGCCAGCTTTATAGGCGGGCCGGCCGAACCGGCGACGCGGCGCGCGAGCTGGAGGAGCACCAGGGAATCATGGCCCGTTCCTCCAGCCCGGTCATCACCGTGGCGGCGCTGGAGCGCTGCAAGTACACCCTGCCGCTGTCGCCGTTCGTCCTTGGCCAGCCGGATCCGCGCGGGATTCCGGTCCGTTTCGCGGAGGAGACCGCCGCTGCGTTTGGCCCGCTGGCTGCCGGCTGCCGCGGCCCGCTGGCCGTGATCGACTATGACCACGACGGGCGCCAGAGCATCTTCGCGCAGGAGAAGGGCGGCGGATTCCTCCTGCTCGACGACCGCGGCGGGCATTTCGCCGCGCTCGGCCGGCCGCTGCGCGCGCCCGCCGGGGCCGGGTACCGCGTCGCCCTGACCGGAGACCTGGGCAACGACGGCTTCGACGACGTGGTCGTGCTCGGCGAGCAGGATTCGCGCGTGTTCAAGTTCTACGAGCACGGCCGGATCCGCGACGCGACCCGCGCGGCGGGGCTCGAGGGGCTGAAGGCGAGCGCCGGACTGTTGGCCGACCTCGATTTCACCGGGAACCTGGACCTTGTGGTGGTGCGGCCGGGCGGGGCCGGCCTCGGCCTGTACCGCAATCTCGGCAACTTCTATTTCGACGGCAACTGGGGCGACTCCGGGCTTCCAAGGGCGCTTCCGGGCGCCACCCAGGTGATGGCGGACGACTGGAACAACGAGGGCCTGCCGGGGGTGTTCATCGCGCGCGCGGACGCCCCGCCCGCGTTCTATTCGAAGAAGCGCGCCGCGGCGTTCGCGGCGGGCGACCTGACCCAGGGGTGGCCCGCCGGGGCGGTGATGGCCACGGGGGACCTCCGCAACGATCTCCGCCTGGAGGCGGTGGTCGCGACGGCCACCACGCTCGAGATCATCGATCGCGACGAAGGCCGGAGGTTGAGCCTGCCGCTGCACGGCTTCCGGGTCTCGGGCCTATTGCTTGCGGACTATGACAACGACGGGTGGCTCGACCTATTCGCCTACGGCGGCGACGGCGTGCGGGTCTGGCGCAACGGCGGCCACGCAGGGTTTGCCGACGTGACGAAGGAGCTCGGGCTGGACCGCGTCGGCCCGGTCGACGGGATGGTCGCCGCCGATTTCGACGGCAACGGCGGCATCGACCTGGTGACGAGCTCGGACGCGGGGCTGCGCTTCTGGCGGAACGACGGCGGCAATCGCAACCTGCTGTTGAAGCTGCGCCTCGTCGGCAACCGCTCCAACACAACCTCGCTGGGGGTCCGCGTGGAGGTGCTGGCCGGCAACTGGCGCACGAGCCGAACGGTCCGGCGGATACCGCTGGAAATCGGGGTCGGGCAGCACCGCCAGCTCGACGCGCTCAAGGTGCACTGGTTCGACCTCTCGACAGCGAAGGTTGACGTGCCGGTCGGTCGGGACGTGTACACGGTGGCCGAGCCGACGCTCCCGAGCGGCTCCTGCCCCTACCTGTACGCGTGGGACGGGCGGGGCTTCAGGTTCGTGACGGACATACTAGGCGCCGCCCCGCTCGGGCTGCCGCAGAACGGGCAACGGTACGTGCCGGCCGACCCGGAGGAGCTGCTGGCGCTCGGCGATGAGACGGCGTTCCCGCCGCGGAACGGCGCCTACGAAATCCGCATCACCGACGAGCTTCGCGAGGCGCTCTACCTGGACGAGGCCCGGCTCATTGCCGTCGACCACCCGCGCGGGACGGTCGTCTACCCGACGAGCAAGATGCACGCCGCCCCGCCGTTCCCGCCGCACGAGCTCTGGACGCTGCGCCCGCTCGCCGCGCCCCGGCGCGCATTGCGCAGCGACGGCCTCGACGTCACGGCGGCGCTGGCCCGGATCGACAACCAGATGGTCTCCCCGGTGCGGCTGCGCCGGCCGCAGCTGCGCGGGCTGGCCGAGCCGTTCTCTGTCACGCTCGATTTCGGTCCGCTTGCGGCGGATCGTCCGTTGGTGCTGGCGCTGACGGGATGGCTCCATTTCGGCGGCGGGATGGCAAACATCGCCGCGTCGCTCGATCCGACGCTGCCGAACCCGTTCCCCGTGCTTGACGCGGAGCTCGCGGACGGAACCTGGCGAAGGGTGGACGTCGACGTCGGGACGCCCGCCGGCAAGACCAAGACCATCCTCGTCGACCTGGAGAACAAGCTGCCCGCCGGGGCGCGACGTCTCCGGCTGTCCACGGGCTTCGAGATCTGCTGGGATTGCGCGCTTCTGTGCGAGAGGGCCGGGGCGGCGGACACGAGCGACCACGGCCTGCAGCCTGAACGCGCCGATCTGCACTGGCGCGGCTACAGCCGCTACGCCGACCTGCCGCCGTCGCTTCCGCTCACGCCGGTCTACGGGGAGGTCTCGCCGGCGCCACCCTGGGACCGGACGCCGGCCGGCTGGTTCACACGATACGGCGCGGCGGGGGATCTCATCGCGCGGCGCGACGACCGGCTGGTGCTTCTGGGCGGCGGCGACGAGCTGGCCTTGTCGTTCGACGCCGCCCGGCTGCCTCCGCCGGCGCCGGGCATGGCGCGCGACTTCTTCCTTCACGTGGTCGGATGGGACAAGGACGCCGACTTTCACGTGGCGCAGGGCTGGCAGCTCGGGCCGTTGCCGTTCCAGGGGATGGACGACCAGGCCTACGGGCGGGAGCCGAGGCCGATCCGGATCGATGATTCCTGGATCAAGGCGTACAACACCCGCTGGGTCGGCCCGGTCGTTGTGAGCCCGGGCGGCAGGGCGCTCCAGGCTCCCTGAAGACTTATGCCAGGCAAGACACGCCTCCCCGGGTTCGGCCGGCTGCGCCATGGGATTCGCTCCGGTGCCGTGCTGGCCGGGGTGCTTGCGGCGCTCGCCTCCGGCGGCTCCGGGGCCGGCGCCGCGACCGATCCGGCCCCCGCATCCGGCGGGAGCATCGAGGAGCGGCCGCTCGCCCCGCGATCCGGCCCGCGCGGCAAGACCCTCTTCACGGTCGTCCCCCCCGAGGAAAGCGGCCTGCGCACCGAGAACAAGTACGACGACCCGGAGATGTGGGGACGCCTCTCGCGTGAGTTCGATCTCGGGGCGGTCGGCACCGGCGTTGCCATCGGCGACTACGACAACGACGGCCTTCCGGACATTTTTGTCGTGAGCAAGACCGGGAGCTGCAGGCTCTTCCACAATCTCGGCAACTGGAAGTTCGAGGACGTCACCGAGAAGGCCGGCGTCGGTGACCACGGCGAGGCCGCCCGGATCTGGAAGCAGGGCGCGACGTTCGTCGACGTGAACAATGACGGGCTGCTGGACATCTACGTCTGCCGGTTCAACGCGCCGAACCTGCTCTACATCAACCAGGGCGACGGCACTTTCAAGGAGGAGGCGCACGCGTACGGGCTCGACGTGACGGACGGCAGCGTCATGGCCTACTTCCATGACTACGATCGCGACGGCTGGCTTGATGTCTTCGTCCAGACCAACGTGCTCGACGCGGCGGCCCACCCGGAGGGCCAGCGGAGCTATCTCTTCCACAACAACGGCAACGGCACGTTCACCAACGTGACGGACCGCGCCGGTGTCGCCCCGGGGCGGGCGCACGGGAACTCGGCGGTGTGGTGGGACTTTGACGGCGACGGCTGGCCGGGACTGTATGTCGCGAACGACTTCGATGTCCCCGATGCGCTCTACCGCAACAACCGCGACGGCACGTTCACGGATGTCATCGCCCACGTGGTGCCGCACACGCCCTACTCGTCGATGGGCTCGGACCTCGGGGACATCGACAACGACGGCCGGCTCGGCCTGCTGGTCGCGGACATGGCCGCGTCCGATCACGTCGGAGACCAGCGCGCGATGGCGGAATCACGGGCGCGGATGCGCGTCCCGGACGTAGGCTCGGAGGAGGTCCGCCAGTTTCCCTGCAACGCCCTCTTTCTGAGCACCGGGACCGGCCGCTGCCTTGAGGCCGCGCATCTCGCCGGGTTGGACGCGACCGACTGGACCTGGTCGCCGCTCTGGGAGGACCTGGACAACGCCGGCCGGAGCGACCTGTTTGTCGCGAACGGGATGTACCGGGAAATCCACAACCAGGACCTGATCGCGCGCCGGACCATGGCCGGCAGCGTGCTCGTCGGCGGACAGATCGCGCGGAACAGCCCGGTCTTCGCCAATAAGCACTTCGCCTTCCGCAACCTGGGCGGCCTGCGCTTCGAGGACGTCTCGAGCGCCTGGGGGCTGGACCAGAAGGGGGTGAGCTTCGGGGCGGCCCTCGGCGACCTCAACGGCGACGGCAGCATGGACCTGGTGTACAGCAATTACCAGGGGGGGGTGACGCTGCTGCGCAACACCGGCGACACCGGGCACAGGGTCATCTGTGCGCTGCGCGGCACCAGGTCCAACCGGTTCGGCGTCGGGGCGAAGGTGACGCTCGAAAGCGCGGCGGGTGTCCAGGTCCGGACCCTGGCGCTCGGACGCGGGTTCATGTCGAGCAGCGAACCAATCGTTCACTTCGGCCTCGGCGATGACGCGGTGATCCGGCGGCTCACGGTGTCGTGGCCGAGCGGCGCGGTTCAGACGTTCGGGAACCTTCCCGCCGATCGGCGGTTCATCATCGCCGAGCCCTCGGCGCCGCCGGCGGCACCGGCGCCGCCGGCACGGCCGCAGCCCCAGTTCGCGGAAACGAGCCGGACCGCCGGTCTCTCCTTTGCGGCGCCCGAGGACTCCTACGACGAGTTTCTCGACCAGCGGCTGCTCCCGGCGGCGCTCAACCGCCGCGGGCCGGCGATCGCCGTGGGCGACCTCGACGGCAGCGGACGCGACGGGGTGTGCATCGGAGGGACCACGCGGGAGGCCCTGCGGGTCCTCCTGCCGCAGGGCGCGGGGACCTGGGCGCCCGCGGCCTCTCCGGCGCTTGCAGCGGCGCCCGGCGTGGACGACGGGCCGCTGCTCTTGTTCGACGCAACCGGCGAGGGCCGGATGGACCTGCTCGTGACGGCCGGCGGAGCCAGCCAGCCCGCGGGCGCGCCCGAGTACCAGCCGCGCCTGTTCCTGAACGACGGGCACGGGCATTTCCGGGCGGCTCCGGATGGCGCTCTCCCGACTCTATCAATCAGCGCCGGCGCGGCCTGCGCGGCCGACTTCGAGCGCGAAGGGCGGCTCGGCCTGTTCATCGGGGGGCGAGTCTCGCCCGGGCTCTACCCGGCCGCGCCGCAGAGCGCGCTGCTGGCGAACCGCGGGGGGAGGTTCGTGGACGTCACCGACGCCGTGGCACCGATGCTGCGCCACGTCGGCATGGTCACCTCGGCGCTCTGGAGCGACGTCGACGGTGACGGCTGGCCGGACCTGCTGCTGACGCTCGAATGGGGCGAGGTGAGGTATTTCCACAACGCCGGCGGGAAGAAGTTCGAGGACTGGACGGAGAAGGCGGGCTTCGCCTCGGCGGGAAAGGGCTGGTGGCGGTCGATCGCGGCGGCGGACTTCAACGGCGATGGACGCCCCGACTTCGTGGTGGGAAACGTGGGCCTGAACACGCAGTACCGCGCCGATCCGGAGCATCCCGCGCTGCTCTTCGCCGGCGACTTTGCCGGCCGCGGATCCGACGAGATCGTCGAGGCGTATTACGAGAACGGCCAGCTGTACCCGTGGCGCAGCCGCACGGACCTCGGCGCAGCAATCCCCTCCGTGCTCAAGCGCTTCCGATGGAACAACGACTACGCCCGCGCGACGCTGCCGGAGATCCTGGGAGCCGACCGGCTGGCCGCGGCGACGCGCCTGGAGGCCACGGAACTGCGCAGCGGCGTGTTCCTGAGCCAGCCGGACGGCCTGTATCGCTTTGAGCCCCTGCCGCGCATCGCGCAGATCGCCCCTGCCGACGGCCTCGTCGCCGGCGATTTCGGCGGCGAAGGGCACGCCGACATCTACGTCGTGCAGAACTCCTACGCGCCGGCGCCGGCGATCGGCCGCTTCGACGGCGGCTTGAGCCAGCTGCTGCGCGGGGATGGCCATGGCCATTTCACGCCGGTGCCGCCGATCGAGAGCGGGCTGGTGGTGCCGGGTGATGCCAAGGCGCTCGCGGTGCTCGACATCGGCGACGACGGCCGGCCGGGCTTCCTGATCTCGCGCAACGGCGAAGCGACGCTCGCGTTTCACAGCCAGGGGGCCGCGGGCCGGCATTCCCTGCGCGTTGTCCTTCAGGGGCCGCCCGGTAACCCGCAGGGGGTGGGGGCCCTTGTCACGGCGCAGTACGCCGACGGCGCGTCCCAGACGGGCGAAGTCTGCGCCGGCTCGGGCTACTACAGCCAGTCGACTGCGGCCCTGTTCTTCGGCTCAACGGAACCCAATCCGCTGCGGCGCGTGCGTGTTCAATGGCCGTCCGGCGCGGCGACGACGAGTCCCGATTGGGGAGGCACGATTCCAAAGACTGTCCGGCTGGCCGCGCCGGGACTTTGAGCGGAGCCCCTCAGGGGTTTGCGATCGCGCGAAGGAGCGTCGAAGGCGGGTTCGCGGCCGGCGGCCGCGCGCCGCCGGCGTTTCCGGCCAAGGCAGGGCAACCGTTCGCGTCCCAATTCCGTCAATTCGCCACGTTTTCCTTGAGGTTCTGATATCGAACCGCCAGCAGGAGTATCTTCAGATGTCCTGCACGGAAGACCGGAGTCCCAGGTCGGATTGTGCTGAGCAAGCAGCGACAATCTCCTCACGGACGGGGGCATCAGTCGGGCTACTGAGTGAAATAAGGGTGTTGGCGGGGCGCTCGCCCTTTCCGGCTGCCCCGGGGCGGCCGGCCCTTTTATGAAACCGACGAAACGGATTGCCGGATTCAGGCCTCAGGGAGGCTTGGCGCTGCCGGCGCTGCTCGCGCTGGCACTGGCGGCATGCAAGCCGCAGTCCTACGAGCCGGCGAGCGAAGCCGCACGGCCGCCTTCCTTCTCCGTCACTCCCCCGATCCCCGCCGGCCCAAATGACCTGTTCGAGGACGCCACCGCCAAGGCGCGGATTGATTTCGTCCAGCAGTACTGCGACGACCGCATCGCCAACATCCTGGAATCCAACGGCTCGGGCGTGGTCGTCTTCGACTACGACAACGATGGGTTCATGGACCTCTACTTCGTCAACCCGGGTCCGCTGGAGGGTGTGACGCACGCGGCGCCGGGAACCCGGCGCCAGCCCAACCGGCTCTTCCACAACAACGGGGACGGCACGTTCACGGACGTGACCGAGAAGGCCGGAGTCGGCGGGGCCGGGTTCGGAATCGCGGCCGCGGCGGGCGACTACGATGGCGACGGCTGGACGGACCTCTATGTCGTCAACGCCGGCAAGAACATCCTCTACCGCAACAACGGGGACGGCACGTTCACCGACGTGACCGACAAGGCCGGGGTGGGCTTGCCGGGAACGGGCATCGGCGCCACCTGGCTGGATGTGAACAACAGCGGCCGGCTGGACCTGTACGTGGCCAACTACCTCAAGTTCGATCCGGACTATCGTCTCTACTACAACCCGACCAGCTATCCCGGTCCGCTGGCATACAAGCCGGAGCGGGACGTCCTCTATATCAACAACGGCGACGGAACCTTCACCAACGCCAGCGAGTCGGCGGGCATCTGGGCCCTGCCTCCCCACCGGACCATGTCCGTGCATGCGCTGGACTACAACCGGGACGGCCATGAGGACCTCTATCTCTGCAACGACGCGACCCCGAACATGCTGCTCATCAACGACGGCCACGGGCATTTTCACGACGAGGCCATGAAGCGGGGCGTCGCGTTCAACGCCCTGGGCGAGGCGGCCGGCTCGATGACCGCCGCAATCGGCGACTGCGACGGCGACGGGATCCAGGACATCCTGGTCTCGCGCCTGGGATACGGCTCGCTTTACATGGGCACGGAGCGGGGCGATGTCATTGACCGGATGATGGCCTCGGGGCTCGGCGTGTTGACCGCGCAGTACGTCGGGTGGGGGTGCGACTTCATCGATTTCGACAACTCCGGGAAGCTGGATGTCTTCATCGCCAACGGTGATCCCTTCCGGATGGTGGGCTGGCAGAGCCTGCTGCTGGAGAACGACGGCCAGGGCAATTTCCGCAATGCGGTGGACAAGGGTGGCGCCTATTTCCGGACGCCGGTCCGGGCGCGCGCGAGCGTCGTCCTGGATTACGACAACGACGGCCGGATGGACCTGCTGGTGGGCCTGATGGGGGACCGGCCGGTCCTTCTTCACAACCGCGACCGCTCCGGCAACCACTGGATCACGCTGTCGCTGCGCGGAACCAAGAGCAACCCGGCCGGCTGGGGATCGTTCATCTACCTGACGGCGGGCGGGAAGACCTACGTTCAGGAATGCCGTTGCCCCTCGGGCTTCCTGAGCCAGGGGGATCCGCGGGTCCACTTCGGGCTCGGCAAGGCGTCGGTCGTGCAGCAGATAAAGATCCAGTGGCCGGGCGGCACGGAGCAGACGCTTACCGACGTCCGGGTCGATCAGATCCTCAAGGTGACCGAGCCCCGACCCTGATGTGTTCGCGCACGAGCATGCTGTGCGGCGCGGCGGCGCTCCTGCTGGCGGCCTGCCACCCGGAGGCGCCGGAAGGCTCCGTGGTCCTGACGCAGACACCCGTCGGCGTCCCGCCTCCCCCGAACGCGACGGTGCTGGATGCCCGGTATCCGCCGGGAAGCCGCGTGGTCCTGCTGGTTCCTCCGTTTCGCGCGGACACGGTCCGCGAGCTTTCCCGCGGGCTGGTAGCCGCCGGCGGTCCCTGCGTCTCCTTTGACGGCCGCCGGGTCTACTTCGCCGGCAAGGCCTCGGACGGGGCCGACTGGCAGATCTACAGGGCCGACGCCGGCGGCGGCCGGCCCCGACCCGTGACCCGGATGCCTGGCGGGGCGATGGATCCGGCCCTCGCGGCCCATGAGGAGCTGGTCTTCAGCTCACCCGTTCCCAAGGCGGGCCGTCTATGGACCTCCCCGGCGCCGGCCGCGCTCTACGGGCAGATGCCGGGCCAGGCGCCCGGCCGGCTCACATTCGGTCCGGACAGTGCGGTCGACGCGACCGTCCTGCGCGATGGACGGGTCCTCTTCGTGACCGCCGAGGCCCGTGACGATGGCAACTCTCCGAGGCATTTGTGCCTCTTCACGGTCAACAACGACGGCACCGAGGTCACCGCCTATGCCTGCCAGGACGACGGGGTGGACTTCGTCCGGCGCCCGCGCGAGCTGGGCGACGGCCGGGTCGCCTTCCTCGCCGCGCGCGCGGAGGAGCCGGGACCCACGGGCTGGGCGGAGTGCGTGGGATCGGCCGCTCCGTTCGCCACGCGAGGCAGCCTGTTCGCGTTCCGGAGCGCCGGATGCCGCTCGGTGGAGCCGATGCCGGACCGCGACGTCCTGGCCTGTGTCGAGACGGGCGGCCGGGTCGGGCGCCCGGTGACGGGCAACGCGGCGGTCTTTCGGGTCGCGGCTGACGCCGCCGCGATCGGCGCTCCGCTCTTTGACGATGCGCAGTGGAACAGCATCGAGGCCACTCCCGTCGCGGCACGGGCCGAGCCCACCGGACACACGTCCGTTGTGATGCCGGGAGCGACCCACGGCACCCTGCTGTGCCTGAGCGTCAACTACGGAAGCGAACCCGCCGCCGACCGGAACCCGGCTCCCGCAGCCCAGCTTCGGGTCTTTGCGTTGGCCGGCTCGGGACAGCGGCGCGCCGTGGGAGAGGTGCCGGTGGATCCCGACGGTTCCGTGATGGTGCAGCTTCCCGTGGACGTTCCCCTGGGCCTCGACACCCTCGACGCCCAGGGACGCGTGCTCCGGCATCAGCCGGCGTTCCTCTGGCTCCGGCCCGGGGAGAATCGCGCATGCGTCGGCTGCCACGAGCCGCGCAACCATGCGCCCCGGAACATCCGTCCGCTGGCGACGATGCACCGGCCGGCGCACCTGGACCTCGCAGGCCAGGAGGCCGCCCCATGAATCTGAATCGAATCATCCTGCTCGCGGCTCCGCTCGTGCTGGCGGCGGCGGGGGCTGCGACGGGCGGGCGCTTCGCGGTGCTCGCCCACGAGCGCCGGATGTCGGGCCTGCCCCACCTCGCCTTTGTCTCCTGCGTCCATTGCCACCAGCGCAGCCTGAAGACGCTGCCCTGGGCGAAGCCCCGCCGGCACCATGACGCGCCAGGCGGGATCGCGGTCTCGGCGGACGGGAAGACCCTGTTCATCGCCCTGGATGACAAAGACGAGGTGGCCGAGGCCGACGTGGCTTCGCTCGCCGTGACCCGCCGGGCGAACGTCCCGGGCGGGCCGTTCGCCCTGGCGCTGGATTCGACGGGCAGCCGGCTGTTCGTGGCCTGCAGGCATCAGGACCGGGTCGCGGTGCTCGACACGCGCGACCTGAAGGAGCAGGCCAGCATCGCGGTCGGCATTCGTCCGACCGACGTCGCGTATTGCAATACCCCGGCCGGGGAGCGGCTCATTGTCCCCAACTCCGGCAGCGACGACATCTCGGTGCTCTCGGTCTCGCCGCTGCGCGAGCTGGTCCGGGCGGCGGCGGGCCGTGAACCGTACGCGGCCGCGGTGTCCGCCGACGGCGGGCGCGTCTGCGTCGCCAATCGGATGGCGGTCCACGACCAGATCCTCAGCCAGCCGTCCTCCGAGGTGACGGTCCTTGACCCGGCAAACGGGCACGTCCTCGACCGGGTGGAGCTTCATTCGGCCCACCTGGCGGAAGGCATCGCCGAGGTGCCCGCGCGGGGGTGGATGCTGAATTCGATGGTCAGGGTGCGCAACCTGGTCCCGATCACGCAGGTGAAGGACGGGTGGGTCATGTCCGCCGGCGTGGCGATCTCCGGCAGGGATGGCGAGGTGACGCAGGTCCCCTTGGATGAGGCGAACGCCTATTTTTCCGATCCCTCGGGGGTCGTGGCCAGCCCGGACGGCAGGCGGGCCTACGTCGCGTCCGGGGGCGCCGACGTGGTGACGGTCCTCGACCTCGACCGGCTGGGCTCGTGGCTGGCCCACGCCGACGAGGCGGAGCGCAGCGACGCCATCGAGAACATGGCGCTGTCCTATCGGTACGTCGTCGCCCGGATTCCGACCGGCTGCAACCCCCAGCACCTGGCGCTTTCCGCGGACGGCCGCCGTCTGTTCGTGGCCGAACGCCTCGACGACCGGGTGCTCGTCGTGGACACGGCGAGCCTCAGGCCGGTTGGCCGGATCGTGCTGGGCGACGGCGGGCTGAGCGACCCCGTCCGTCTGGGCGAGCGGGTCTTCACGCGGGCGCGCTACACGTTCCAGGGGCAGTTCTCCTGCCGCTCGTGCCACCCGGACGGCCACGTGGACGGACTCTCCTATGATTTCGACGGCGCCGGGGTCGGCGACAACCTGCTGGCCAACCGCAGCCTGTGCGGAGTGGCCGGCACGGAGCCGTTCAAGTGGAACGGGAAGAACCCCACGTTGCAGTTCCAGGACGGCCCGCGGTTCGCGCGGGTGCTGATGCGGACCGATCCGATCCCCCAGCCGCAGCTGGACGAGCTGGCGACGTTCATCAAGCACCTGCCGCCGACGCGCACAGTCCCGTGGGGCAGGGTGGGCCAGCCGCTCACGCCCGCGGAGGAGCGCGGGCGCAGGCTCTTCTTCGCGACGCGGCGCACCGACGGCGCGCCGATTCCCCGGGCGCTCCAGTGCCAGACCTGCCATCGGCCCCCGCTGTACACGGACCGGCTGATGACCTCGGTGGGCACGAAAGGGGCCCAGGATTCGTCGGGCGTGTTTGACACGCCGCACCTGATCGGGATCGGCGCCATGGCACCCTATCTGCACGACGGCCGGGCGAGGACGTTGGAAGAGATATGGACCGTCTATCAGAAGGACGACCTGCACGGCGTCAGCAGCTACTGGTCCAAGGAGCAACTGAACGATCTGGTCGAGTACCTAAGAACGATATAGGCCCCCACATGAAAACCCAGGCCACCCCGTCAGCCCGCGCCATCTCGGGCATCGTCCTTGCCTTCTTGCTCCTCCCGGGGGCCGGCGCCTCCGGGCGGGCCGCCTCGCCCGCGGAGGCGGCGCCGCTCCCGTTCCCCCTTGTGACGCGGTTCGAGAACTTCGGCGAAAGGGACGGCCTGCCGTCGCACAAGGTGCACTGCGTGCTGAAGACGAGCGACGGCAAGCTGTGGCTCGGCACGACCAACGGGCTGTGCCTGCGTGGACCGGACGGCAGGTTCCGCCGCTACGGGCCCGAGGACGGGCTGAGCCATCGGGTGGTGCTGAGCATGGCCGAGGACCCCGCCACCGGGGACCTGTGGCTTGCGACCATGCAGGGACTGACCCGCATGAGCGGGGGAAAGTTCACCGTCTTCACGCAGACCAACAGCGGCCTGCCCAACAACGTGGTCTACGGGGTGGCGGTCATCGGCGACACCGTCTGGGCGGCGACCCCCGCCGGCGCCGGGGCGTACCACGTGAGGACCAAGACCTGGAGCCTCTACGACCACAACAACGCGGACATGGAGGAGCCCTGGTGCTACGCGATCGCCCCGGGCGACGGGGTGGTCTACATCGGCGTCTGGGCGGGCGGCATCGTGGAGCACGATCCGCGGACCGGCAGCTTCAAGGCATACCGCGATCCCGACGGCGATTTTCAGTTCCAGCTGACGCCCGACAGCGGGCCCATCGCCGACATCACTTCCTGGGTCGCCTACGGGGAGGGGATTCTCTGGCAGGCCACCTACTTCGGGCTCTCCCGGTATGACACGAAGGAGGCGACGTGGCGGACGTGGGTCCAGGACAAGACTCCCTTGGCCTCCAATTTCATAAATTCCGTGTTTGCCCGCGGCCGGGTCGCCTGGGTCGCCACCGACCGGGGCGTTTCCGTCACCGATGGCACCCACTGGGTCAACTATCTCGTCGGCGACGACGGCCGCGGCGTGGTCCGGACATATAGGCCCGGGGAGGAACCCCAGACTCGCGCGATGACGACGGCGCTGGCGGACGGCTTCGTGCTGGCCGTCTGGGCCGACGACCGCGAAGCCTGGTTCGCCACCTCGAACGGCCTGAGCCGCGGCGTCTTCGCCGCGCCGGCCGCTTCGCCGACCGTCGCATCCGATCCCTAGGCCCGTTCATCCGCCAGGAGGCTCCCATGAAGATCTTCGGTTCGTGTCTCATCGCCCTTGCCGCCGCCGTTCCGGCCGGCGCCGCTCCCGCCGCAGGAGGAGAAACGAGCGCCGCCGCGCCCCAGGCGCCCGCGCAGGCCCAATCGTTGCCGGCCGCCCCGGCGGCGCCGTCCCGCTTCATCTACGGCACACCGGGCGAGCAGTACCCATACTACGCCGGGCTGCCCAGCGAGTTCTGGCCGTACCGCAATATCGAGCCCTATGAGCGCTTCTTTATCACCCGCATGCCATTCCGCGGCCCCGGCCGGGATTACCCGCCCCCGCCCGACCTGAAATCCCTCAAGATCGGCCTGCTTGATTCCCCAAGGTACGGCCCGAACTGGGACCGCAGCGTGCACACGCGCGAGGGCATCGTCCTGGCGGTTGAGGAGGCCAATCGGGCGCGCCAGCCGGGCCAGCTCCCCTTCGAGCTGGTCGAGCGGGAAGGCGTCGCCCAATGGGGCGGCGCCGCCAATCTTGCGGCGGATTTCGCCGACCAGGGCGTGCTCGGATTCCTGGGCACGGTCGACGGAGCCGAGGCCCACGTCGCGCTGCGCGTCACCCTCAAGACCGAGGTTGTCATGGTCAACACCTCGGACCCGGACCCGACCTTGACCGAGACGAACATTCCCTGGCTCATCCGGGTCATTCCCGACCATCGGCTGGAGGAGGCCAGGTTGGCCGACCTGATCGTGCACCGGTCCGGATGCCAGCGCATCGCGATCCTGCGCGCGGGCGACCGGTTCGGGCGCCTCGGGGTCCACACGTTCATGAACTTCGCCCGCCGGCTGGGCTGCCCTGCGGTGCAGGAGCTGCTCTTCACCCCCGGGGGCACCGACATCTCCCACCAGCTCGCCGCGATCAGGGACGCCCAGCCGGACGCGATCTTCTTCGTCGGCGAACCGGACGACATCGGCCGTTTTGCCCGGCAGTTCCGCAAGGAGGGCATCCAAGCCCGGTTCTTCGGCACGGACCACCTGATGGACGACCGCTTCCTGAAGAATGCGGGAGACGCGGCGGATGGCACGATGATCACGTACTTCTTTGACCCCGAGCGCAGAGATCCCCTCTGGGTTGATTTCGTGGCCCGTTTCCGGGAGCGTTGGGGCCATGAGCCGGACGCCTATGCGGCCTACGCGTACGACGGCGCCCAGATAATGATCCATGCCATCCAGATCGCGGGCCCGAATCGCTGGCGCATCCGGGACCAGGTGTGCAACCTGGACTATTACCAGGGCGTCACGGGCTGGATGCGGTTCGACGGAACCGGCACCAACATCGCGCCGGTGCGGCTGGTGCGATTTGAGCATGGGCGCCGCGTCTTCGAGCCGGAGCCGGAGTTCTCGCCGGCAGCCGCCCAGCGCCTGTAGCCGCCGAGTCCATGCCGGCCGGATTGCGCTGCGTGCTCGCTTGGCTGCTCCTCGCCCCGTTCGCCGGCGGCGCCGGGGCCCGCCAGGTGACGCTGGGGCTTGTCGTGGCGCCGTCCGAGCCGGACGCCGCCAGCCTGTTGCGCGGCGCGCAGCTGGCCGTCGCGGAGGAGAACGAAGCCGGCCACGCGCCAGTCGGGCTGGAAGTGCGCAGCGAGGACGGCCAGTGGGGGAGCGCCGGCAACGATGCGGTGGAACTGGTCAGCGACCGCCACGTCGACGCGATCATCACCCCGTCCGACGGCGCGGCCAGCCACCTCATCCTGCAGGTCTCGGGACGCACCCGGGTGCCGGTGGCGAGCGTCTGCTCCGACTCGTCGGTCACGGAGGCCGGGGTCCCCTGGGCCGTGCGCGTGGTCCCGCGCACCGATCAGGAAGCCGAAGCGCTGTTCGCCGCGGCGCGGCGACCGGATGGCGCTCCTCTCCGCTGGTGGGCGGTTGTTCCGGCGGGACGGCCGGGGCGTGCGGTCCGCCGCGACCTTGAAGCGGCTGCGCGCCTGACCACGACCGGGCTGGAGCGGATCGCCGAGGGCGGCGGGCCGAAGGCGGACCTCGCCTCCCTGGCTCATGCGATCGTCGCGGCCGCCCCGGCCGGCGTGCTCCTTTGGCTGGCGCCTTCGCAGGCCGGAGCGGCTGCCGCGGCATTGCGGGGCGCGGGCTATGGCGGTCGCCTGGCCGGCCCCGGCCCGCTTGATTCGCCGGAATTCGTCGCCGCCGCGGGCGCCGCCGCGGCCGGGGTTCTGGTGGCGGAGTTCCGGGCGGACCCGGATCTCCGCTCAAGAACGCTCCAGTTCGAGATGCGGTATCAGCGGAGATACGGCGCCATTCCGGACTTCAGCGCGGCCGCGGCGTACGACGGCGCGCGGGTGCTGATTGAAACCCTGCGCCGCGCGGGGGATGGCGCCGGCTATCGCCAGTTTCCCCTTGGCCTTCCCACCGCGGGGGTCACCGGCGTTCTCCATTTCGACAATTCCGGCAACCGAACGGACGCGCTGCAGGTGCTGTCCTGCCGGGAAGGCCGGTTCGCCCCCATTCCACCCACATCCAAATGACCACGAAAGCTCGAAACTGGGTTGCGCTGCCGGCTGCATTGTCTCCTGTCGCCCTGCTGATTCTCCTCGCCTTGTCCACGCCGGGAGCCGGCTCGAACCCGGCGGCAAACAGCGGCGAGGCCCCGGCGCTGCCCCCGCCGTCCAACGGGGCCATCAGCCCGCAGGATCAGGCCGACTCGTTGCACTACGTCATCGCGGCGGACCGGGAGATGTACTGCCGGGTGTTCATCGCGATGCAGACTGCGGATGCGCCGCCGCCAAGCGCCTCCGCGCGCGGCGGGCCGGGTGAATCATGGCCGTCGCCATGCGAGATGTTTCGGCGCGCCGCGGAGTCGATTCAGAGCAAGGGGGCCGAGTTCAGCTACGCCCTGCGCTCCCTCCGCCCGATCGATCCGCGGAACGGACCCCAGACAGAGCTGGAGCAACGCGGGCTGGCATTCGTCACCGGCCACCCCGGCGAGAACTACTACGGCCGGGAAATGCTGGGCGGCCGGCGGTACTTTACCGCCGTCTATCCGGACATCCCGGCGGCCGCCGCCTGCATTGACTGCCACAACCGGGGATCGGCACCGGCTCGGCAGCGCTTCCAGGCCGGCGAGACCATGGGCGGCGTGGTGGTGCGCGTCCCGCTCGAGTTCTGAACCCGCCCGCGGCCTTTCCCGGACCGGCCGCGGCGCATGGGGCGGGGTTCAATACTTAGCGAATTTTTGACAATCGGCGTCTTCGCGGATTCCGGCGCGTGCAAAGGGCCGGTTGCGGCCGGAATTTTCCCGCGGGCAACGCGAGGCCACCACAGTGCGTCCCGGTGCAGGCAGCAGAGCGGGCATGGGTCCGCAAACCGCAATTCTCCGAGCGCTCCCTGCCCGCCCGTTTCCCGATGGGAAGCCGCGGCGAGCTCCGCGGATCTGCGCGTGCCCCCGGCGGCAAAGTTACGTCCTTTTACGTAGTTTTCGATATTGGCCGCAAAATCCGCGTCCAACAAACAGCTACCCCGCTCAAGACGAAATATTTTCGCCAGACGCTCACCCCGATGTTCAAAAAAAGAGTCCGAACCGCGGGAGAAACTGCGCTCCGCGGCGGATTTCACGGCGTGAACGTCTGCAGCGACGCCCGTGGGGCGGGACCGAAGGCGGGCCGAACCGATCCTCAGTCGGCCGCCGGCGCCGGGCGCCTGCGCAGGTAGCCCCACCCATTCGACGCCGATGCAACGATCCGCCTCACCGTCCTGCCGAGGAATGAAGCGCGGAGCGCATCGCCGGGTTTTTTTCCACGAAGGTCACGGCCAGGCGACGAACCTGGGCGCGACATGATCAGACGAGACGAGCCCCAGCCACGTAACCCAAGGAATATGCCATGCCTCCCGCGTTAACCTATCCCGGCGTCTACATTGAAGAGCTCTCGAGCGGTGTTCACACCATAACCGGCGTCGCGACCTCGATCGCCGCATTCATCGGATGGGCCCCCAGGGGCTCGACGACCGAGGCCGTGCTCGTCGAGAGCGCGACCGAATTCGCAAGCCTGTACGGCGGCACGGGCGGACTGAGCAATTACAACGGCGTCCCCAACTACCTGGGATACGCGGTGAACC
>Ga0074045_10001998_pt1 | contig 19262 bp, 14 predicted proteins | sample BogForMeECP23OM2_FD_94442 | JGI IMG/M metagenome (GOLD analysis project Ga0074045, IMG submission 94442) | Bog forest soil microbial communities from Calvert Island, British Columbia, Canada - Bog Forest MetaG ECP23OM2 | ecosystem: Environmental > Terrestrial > Soil > Wetlands ...
GGCTAAGAAAGACAATCACATCTTGATCTGGGTCCTAGTTGGAGCGGGTGTCGCAGGGGGAATTGGCGCGGGTTTGGCGGCTAAGGGATCGTCGTCATCCTCATCTGTAAGCCAGTCGTCTACCCAGTAGCTAGCTGGGACTCGCGCTGTTCTCTAGGTGGCAATCGCAGAACCAAAGGAAAGGAATTTCGGCTCGAAGACGAGATGAAATCTAAACCGGTGAGTGAGGGAGATTCCATTCGAGATAAAAGGCAAAGACGATTTGGACAGGTGTCGACAGTTCTCCTTTTCGTGACACTAGGATTTTCCGTGCCGATGGTTGCGCAAGAAGGTACGGCGCCGAGCCCTGCGCCCCAACCTCTCGAGCAGCCAACATTCCACGCAGAAGCTTCTGAGGATAACAACCAAAAAATTGCCCAACTCGCTGCGGAGAGCAAAGCTTCGGATCCAAGTTCCTTGGGCAGCGATTATCAAATCGGCCCCGAGGACTTGCTCGAAATATCCGTGCTTGAAGCACCGGACTTAAATCGCACTGTTCGCGTTTCTGACGACGGGACCATCTCCCTCGCTCTGCTCGGTTCCCTCCAGGCCGCTGGCATGAGCACGAGAGAATTGCAAGCCGATCTGCAAGAGCGCCTTCGTCGCAGGTACATGAAGGATCCGCAGGTAAGCGTTTTTGTACAAGAGATGAGAAGTCACCCCGTTTCCGTCTTTGGAGCCGTGGAAAAACCGGGAGTTTATCAGATTCGCTACGCGAAACCGCTGATTGAAATCTTATCGATGGCGCAAGGTTTGGCAAATGATGCGGGCGACACGGTCATCATTATCCGACACCAGGGTGCCACGCCAGCCCCTGCTCTCGCGAGCTTGTCCGGCAGCGGTTCCGGACTTACAACCGACCACCCGGTAGGAATTGCGATTCCTTCGCCAGACCCAAGTGGCATGGCAATTAGCGAGCCTTCGGGTACGGAAAGTATCGCCGTAAATCTGAAGGATTTACTCGACTCCGGCAATCCTCGTTCAAATGTGCTCGTCTACCCTGGCGATCTTGTCAAAGTCGCTCGCGCCGGGATCGTGTACGTCGTAGGCCAAGTTCATAAACCGGGTGGATTCGTGCTCAAAACGAATGAAAACGTTTCGGTCTTACAGGCAATTGCCCTTTCAGAAGGTCTTACACCGAACGCAAAGGGCAAAGAAGCGCGGATCTTTGTTCGGTCCGGACCGAATGAGCAGCCGCAGGAGGTTGCCATCAATCTCGACAAGATCATGGCCGGCAAGAGCCCCGCTCCGATGCTCAAACCTGACGATGTTCTTTTCATTCCGAACAGTGCCGGTAAGGAAACGCTGCACGTCCTCGAGCAGAGTACGGCCGGCATCGTGGGAGCTTTGGGCGGCGCAGCAATCTATAGGTGGTGACGTGGCAGACGAAACCAAAATTCAGCTGTTTGATCCGATGCAAGCGAAGTTGGAGCGCGTGCGCCCCGAGCTGCTGGAACCCTACCTGACCGAAGAAGCCGTGGAAGGCCCGGACCTTCGCGCGCATTGGCGAACCATTCAGAAGCGTCGTTGGACCATACTCTCCATTCTCCTCGTCGCCCTCACAACTGTGTCGATCGTAACGTGGAAGCAGAAGCCCATTTACCGGGCAGATGCACTGCTCGAAATTCAAAAAGAGAACGCAAATATTCCAACCGTCCAGGAACTGTTCCAACTGGAAAATATCTCAGACAACTATTTGGAGACTCAGTATAAGGTGCTGCAAAGCGAAACCCTGGCGCGTCGCGTCATCGACCAGCTGCACCTTGAACGGGACCGTGAGTTCAATCCGCCGAAAAATGGGTGGTTTCAGGTCAAGGCCCAAGCGGCTGCGATCACCCCGGATTCGGCCGTGGACCCCGACGCGGAACAGACCGTGTTGCGGAAGTTCAAGGATCGCCTGAGCATCGATCCTGTGCGGAGAAGCCGCTTGGTCCAGATCAGTTTTGAATCCGAGGATCCAAAAGTCGCAGCGCAAGCAGTGAATGCCCTCGCCGAAAACTACATTCAGGGAAACCTGGAAAGCCGATGGCAAGCCGCGCAAAAAGCATCCGAGTGGCTGTCGAAGCAGTTACAGAGCTTCAAGGCCAAGCTCGAAAAATCGGAAGATGATCTCCAGGATTATGCGCAGAAAAACGGCCTACTTTTTCTTGAGACGCAAAAGGGTGACAGCGAGAACATTGTCAACGAGAGGCTTCGCCAGCTTCAGGACGAGCTGACCAAAGCGCAAGCGGAGCGTTATGCGAAAGAGTCCGTTTACCGCTTGACAGAAGCGGGCGACTACAGCGCGCTTCCTGGGGTGGTCGACAATAAATTGATGCAGGAGCTGACCGCCCGTCTGGCGGACCTCGAACGGCAAAAGGCGGCGTTGACCCCAACGTTTAACCGTGACTACCCAAAAATGAAGGAGATCCAGAGTCAGATTGACGAAAACGAAAGAATGCTGGCCGAGGAGCGCAAACGCGCCGCGCAGGGAATCGTCGATGACTACCTGGCCGCCACGCGCCGCGAAAGCCTGGTTCACCAAGCCTTCGAACAGCAACAAAATCAGGCCAACACCGTGGCAGGCAGAACCGTTCAATACAACATTTTGAAACGCGAAGTGGACACCAACAAGCAACTATACGAGGGCTTGCTCCAACGCTTGAAAGAAGCAGGCGTTTCGGCGGGTATGAATGCGAGCAATATCCGGGTTGTTGACGCCGCGGTGCCTCCCACTAGACCCGTTCGTCCTCGACCTGTTCTGAATTTGGGGTTGGCCTTGTTGCTCGGTCTGGGACTTGGAATCGGCATGGCCCTTCTCCAGGAACATCTGGATAACACGCTGAAGAATTCCGAAGACATTGAACGCGTGCTCCGCGTTCCGACGCTTGCCTTGATTCCCTCCCGGGAATCCCTAATTCATGGCAAAACTGGTGTCTACGGGCTCATCGAGAACAAGTCGTCTCACAATAACGGAGACGGTAAGCTTGCCCACTTGGAAAAGCATCCAGGGAAACTCTGGATCCGCATCGATGGAAACGAGACGCAGCATTCCGCTCTTTCCGAAGCGTTCCGCGGATTGCGTACCTCTGTGTTGCTTTCCGCAGCCGGACATCCGCCGCGTTCCTTGACGTTTGTCAGTGCCGAGCCAGGTGAAGGCAAGACGACCGTCGCCAGTAATCTGTCCATCTCTTTGGCGCAACTGGGGAAGCGCGTGCTCCTGATTGATGGGGACATGCGCCGTCCCTGCATCCACAAGCTTTTTAACATCGAAGAGCGCACTGGGGGACTGGTCAACTATTTGACCGGGAATGAAAGGTGGAATCGCCTGGTTCGCCCAACGGGAATCGTCAATCTCGACTGCTTGGCCTGTGGCCCTGTGCCGCCAAACCCAAGCGAACTGCTTTCCTCTGATCGTATGCAGACGCTCATCCTCGAAGCAATGGCGGAATACCAGTTTGTTCTCATCGACGCGCCGCCGCTCCTCAATGTGACGGACGGACGCATCCTAGCCGCCATGGTCGATGGCGCCCTTCTTGTCGTCAGGGGAGGTTACACGCCACAGGAACTGGTCCAACGGGCACAATTGCACGTTCGCGATGTAGGCGCTCACTTGATAGGTGTGGTCTTGAACGACGTCGATGTGCGCCACAACGGCTACTACCAGAGCTATTACGGCTACGGTTCTTACGGCGAAAGTAAAGGTCAGATCGAGAAGAACTGAACCTGCTATCGCCGGCCTATGACAGTGCCGAAGTCGATCGCAAGTTTTGATGTAACTACAAATGTTTCAGAGGGTTAGGTCACATGTTGCCCTGTAAGTGACGGGGCGAAGCTGTCCACGAGTGACCAGAGCAAGGTACGGGAAGGGTCGCAATGAGTGGAGTATCTTTGAGCACAACGCCGTTTACCAGGACACCCATGATCCGGCAGCTAGAATCGAACATGGGAACACCGACATGTTATCTAGCGATAGTTGGCGAGCGGGAATCCGCGGCGCTTGCACAGCCGCAATGGTATGCGGTTTACACGCGTGCGAACCATGAACGCCGCGTTGCGGACCAGATGGCTGATCGGGAAATAGAACATTTTCTGCCCGAATATAGAAGTGTGCGGCGGTGGAAAGACCGCAAAGTGCGGCTGCAGATGCCACTATTTCCCGGGTATGTGTTCGTGCACCTAGCGCTGCGGAACCGATTGCGAGTCTTGCAGGTTCCGGGGGTTGCTCGGCTGGTGGGGTTTAACGGGCACCCCGCACCGGTGCCCGAGGCGGAAGTAACGCGCATCCGCAAGTTCCTCGACCAAGGACTCCGAGCGGAGCCGCATCCGTATTTGACCGTAGGTCGAAGGGTGCGGTTAAAGAGCGGGCCGTTGGCTGGAACCGAAGGAATCCTTTTGCGGAGAAAGGGAAACTTCCGGATGGTTATTTCGATTGAGCTTATCCTGCGAGCGGTGACTGTGGATGTGGACTTGACGGATGTAGAAGCATTGGCGTAGTGGATTTGAGAGGCAATAGTTGCCACATTTCTATCGGCATCGGACAATTCGGAGCAACAAGCTCGGGCAAAGCCGTTCGATCTCGAATGGTTGTAAAAGCCCCAGTGTGTTTGCGGTGCCCTTGGCAATCAGACCAAGAAGACGAGCTGACTTGAAACTCACGCTACTCAAAGAGATACGGCCAAACGACCTTGCGCTGACAGCATCGCACGTCTCGCGAGGGGCTAATTCCTTGAGAGCAGTCGGATTCATAATCCTCGTATTGTGTAATGCGAGATTGCCAGCGTCCGTTTTCTTGGCAATGCTTCCATACAACCCGCCAAAGTTTGGAATGCTGATCAGTGCCACGCCTCCCGGTTTCAGCAGCTCCACGTGGATGCGAACTATGCCACGCGGATCCTCGAAGTGTTCGATGACACCGGCGCTGTGTACAACGTCAAAGTAATCTCTTGGGAGGGTGTGGCTGAACACGTCTTCACAATGAAGAACTGCTTTAAGGTTAATTTGATCAAAGGCGGCCTGTGTCTTGGCGATTCCGACCGGAGAATAATCCAGCCCGTAGACCACGGCCCCCAAGGTCTTAGCGACATAAGCTAGCATGATGCCCGGCGCACATCCGATTTCTAGATAACGCATGCCTTCTCGGACGTCATTGGCTAGCATGCGCCTTCGATCGGCGACCGAAACGTTAAGGCTGGTGCGGTGGCGCAAAGGAGAGCCACTCTGCCAGGTGGAATCCCAGTGAGCAACGGATGTCTTTTCGTCATCGGTCATTTGCTTGCGTGGAGTGAAGCCGCACTTACTAAGGCGAAATTAAGATAGCACAAAGCCGCGCCGGGATTGCGACAAGTACGCCATAGATGGCCGGGGCCGGGGCATGGACGAATCCCAATAATGCGCAACACATTCACACTTTATGGAGGTCAATGTTGGTAAGTCAGAAGACGAGCGCGGCAATTCTCGGAGAGGCACGCATATCTGAAGTGAGGCCAGGTGAGATTCCTTCGCTCCAAATAAATTTCCGATGGATGTTTGCTGGTAATGTTTTCTATGCCGTCTGCCAGTGGGGAATGCTATCGGTCTTGGCAAAGGCAGGTAACGCCACGATCGTAGGGCGGTTTGCTCTAGGGCTTGCGATTTCGGCACCAGTGTTTATGTTCACCAACCTACACCTACGCGCAGTGCAGGCAACGGATGCCCGATGCGACTTTGAATTCGCGGACTATTTCACATTGCGCGTGCTTGCTTCTCTTGTTGGACTTCTGACGGTCGCAATCGTGGCATGGTCCCTGAATTTCGATGTTGGCACACGCGCGGTGGTCATGCTGCTAGCGGTGTCAAAGGCCATAGAATCCCTCGGTGACGCGGTTGCTGGATTGCTTTTGAAAGTTGAGCTTATTCATCAAGTCGCTATCAGTCTCATGCTCCGTGGGACGCTCTCGGTTGCTGCATTTGGAATTACTTTTCTAGCGTGGCGCAGCCTAGTTGCCGCAGTGTGCGCCCTGGTCCTAAGCTGGGGCACCGTTTTCCTTGGGTACGATCTTTGGCGAGGGGCTGCCGTCCTCGGCCGATGCCGGCATTTCTTCCGATTTCGCCCGGCAAATCTCCGACGACTGTTTGTGCTCAGCGTACCCTTAGGAGTGGTGATGACTCTGTTTTCGCTGAATGTCAATATTCCGCGTTACTTGCTGGCGAAATATCTCGGGGAGGCGGAACTCGGTGTCTTCGCTTCGTTGGCCTACATGCTGGTGACGCTCTATCTCGTGGCCAACGCGCTGGGAGAGTCCGCCACCGCACGGCTCGCGCAAATGTTTGCCTCGGGCGACATTCAAGGCTTCCAGAGAGTAATTGGCAAGTTAGTGTGGGTGGGCGTCGCAATCCTGATTGCGGGGACCATACTGTCCGCGCTTCTTGGGCGCTCCCTGCTCACCTTCCTCTATCGACCGGAGTATGCGGACAACGTTTCTGTGCTTGTCGTGATTATGATGGGTGGCGGGCTAACCGCGATCGGGTATTTCCTCGGATATGGGATTAACGCCGCGCGCCGCTTTCGCCTGCAGGTTCCGGTGGTCGCGTTTTCCACTCTTACAATCGCAGGATTGACGACTGTTCTAGCGCCACGCTTCGGCCTTATGGGTGCTGCATTGGCGCTATTATTGGCAGCATTGGTTCATGTTCTCGGCAATGCGTTGGCGCTCAGACACGCGCTGGGGCAAATCGAACCGCAAGGGATATGACAAGTCAAGGACATTGAGTGCTGAGCTATGTTGATGGCTGGTTGGTTTCTTAGCCATCGATGTGCGGTACCCAAGCCAAATCAGATTATGACTGCACTAGCAGTGCTCACCACGTTAATCCTTCTTGGGCTCCCTGGATTCATAAGCCCTTGGGTTAGTCTCCTAGGGTGGGTGTGTGCTCTAAGTATCCAATTCGAGACATCTCCCGACTTCCGCCTGGCTCTGCCGGATTTGTTCGTCCCGGCTTTGGCTCTGACACTCTTGTTGGCAAGAACAAGAGTACGAGGGAAGACGAGGCAGAAACGAAGTTCGCTTTCGGCGCTGATTTTGATCTTCGCGGCTGTTTTTCTCCTTTGGGGAAACGCGATGACTTACATTGAGCTTGGCACCATTCCACGGTGGACTTGGCTCAACAAGGACATTGGCCTGCTCGACCTGATGATCTGCTTCTTCACAGTCACCCAGCTCGTCGACAGGCGCGAAAAGTTGCATACGCTCGTCACGGCACTCGTACTGTCCGGGTCTCTGCTGAACATCTTGGCATTGGCAGGAGGAATCGCTCGCTACTTTTTCGGAATCCCTAATCTGATGATGTATGCGAGCACCAGTACGCGGCTAGTGGGATTCATGGTGAATCCGAGTGCTTACGGCGGTTTTATCTCGTGTATCCTGTTGATTCAGCTTGCGCTCTTGTTCAGTGGATCGACTCTGCTACGACTTCCGCGGTGGCTGCAAGGCGCAAACGTGGTCTTATTGAGCGTCGCGTGCATTATGACGATTTCTAGGGCCTCCATACTGGGATTGATAGCCGGTTTGCTCGCCCTGATCTCATTTTATCATCTGAAAGCCACGTTTGGGCTAGTGAGCCTTGCTCTTGTCGCGGTTCTAACGATTAGTGCCGTAACTTACTGGCGCGGACTTTACCCAGGTGTCGCTGACAATTTCAGGTCGATTTTTTTTGGCGAGTCCACCGTCGATGCCCGGATGGTTATCAACCGGGCTGCCATGGATATGTTCTTCGAGAGTCCGACAAACGTAATTACGGGGATCGGAGTCGGGACTTTTCTAGCTCGGCAAGAACGGGAGGTCCCCGATCCGGAGATAATCCACAACGAATTCCTATGGTTGCTTGTAGAAACCGGAGTTCTGGGGCTCAGTTTATTTGTTGGGATGATATTGAGATCCCTGCGGAACTGCTTCGCAGTATCACGCGCCCGAACCACCGATCGCTCTATTGCAGTGGGCGTGGCGTGTAGCATTGTATTCTTCCTTGTTTGGATGCAGGGCGGAGAAGGTTTGTGGCAGCGGCACGTGTGGCTGCTTCTGGGGCTCTCGGAAGTTTGTTACCGCTTGCAGATGAAAGACAGATCGGTGGCGCCGCCACCTTGGAGCGCGCAGCTTCCTACGGCTACTCGGGCAGGCCGATCCAACTTGCGATTACTACTCCCTCTGCGACCAGGACGATGCGTGGTTGCCAAACAAGCTCGCCGATGCCATGGAGATGCTGCGGGGCTGCCAGTCCGGTATTCCCCTGCTCTATTGCCCCACCCTGGAATACGTAGGCACGGACCTTGACCACCTCGGTCACCGGGGGGCACCCAGAGTGCTAGGCTTCGCAAATGCGCTCGTCGAGAACGTGGCCACCGGCTGGACTATTGCGACAGCCCATGATGAGTCGACTATCGGAACTCTCTGAAAGCCAGCAATAACCGGCAGCGTGCGATGGTGACGTTTGGAAGGCACGCGGTTTTCACTCCTGGCATATGTGACGAAGAGTAGCCCTCAAGCTTTATGTGCGGAATAGCTGGATGTTTCGAACTCAGCCGCAGATCACGCGGAGAGACCCTCTGTGCCTCAGCGAGAGCTATGGCCAAGATGTTACGCCACCGAGGTCCGGATGATGCAGGAGTGTGGAGCGATGCTGCGGCCGGAATTGCATTGGCGCATTCGCGGTTATCGATCATCGATCCCTCCGCCGCTGCGCATCAGCCAATGGTCTCTGAAAGCGGCCGCTACGTCATTACCTATAACGGCGAAATCTACAACGCGTCCGATCTAGCTGTTGAACTTGGACAATCGCGAATGAGAGTAGCAGGGTTTCGCGGCCATTCTGACACCGAGGTGATGCTGGCGTGCGTGGAACGCTGGGGTATGGAATCCTCTCTCGAACGTTGGAACGGCATGTTTGCCTTCGCATTATGGGACCGGAAAGTGAGGACGCTGTTTTTGGCGCGAGACCGTTTAGGCGAGAAACCTCTATACTATGGATGGTTCGGCAAGACTTTTCTGTTCGGATCCGAACTGAAGGCCCTCCAGGCGAATCCTGTGTTTGAGGCGGAGATCAATCGCGACGCCCTTGCTCTCTACCTACGCCATAGTTGCGTCCCCGCCCCTCATTCAATCTTTCGGGGTGTCTACAAATTACCTCCAGGTACCCTGCTGACTCTGGACACCACTGCGGAAGGAAAAGGTGAACCCGTTCCATACTGGTCGCTTGTAAAGACAGCTCAGGAGGGAAGTAGAGCACCATTGGAATGCTCGGAAGCGGAGAGCCTGGAAAGGCTCGAAGCCCTCCTAATGGAGGCAGTCAGCAGTCGTATGGTAGCGGACGTACCACTCGGCACCTTCTTGTCCGGCGGCATAGATTCTTCGCTCGTGACAGCACTGATGCAAGGACAAAGCGATCGTCCGGTGCGGACTTTTTCCATCGGCCTACACGAGTCGGAATACAACGAAGCACACTACGCTGCTGAAGTTGCGCACCATCTTGGAACCGACCATACCGAATTGTATGTGACCCATGACGATGCACTAGCCGTCATACCCTTACTGCCTACAATCTATGATGAACCGTTTGCGGATTCTTCCCAGATCCCTACTTTTCTGCTTTCACGCATGGCTCGCCAGCATGTGACCGTCGCCTTGTCCGGAGATGGCGGCGACGAGCTTTTTGGCGGGTATAACCGTCATGTGTGGAGCTCGCGCATTCGGAAAACGCTCGGCTGGCTACCCAACACAGCCAGAAGTGTCGCGGCTTCGATGATCAACAGGGTGAGCCCGGAGCGATGGGACTCTTTTTTTCAAGCCTTTGAGTCTGTCCTACCAAAGCTAGCGAAGCACCGGATGCCCGGTTACAAATTGCACAAACTAGCGTCGATTCTGCCATCGACTGATATTGAATCCACATACCTCGAGTTGGCATCTCATTGGGCTAATCCGGAATCTGTCGTGATCGGCGTCCAAGAATCGAACCCTCTTCTCACTAAGACTGGCGCTGGCGCAAATTTGCCATCGTTTGCCGAGGAAATGATGCTTTCAGATACGCTTACCTACTTGCCAGACGACATTCTCACGAAGCTTGACCGAGCCAGCATGGCAGTCAGCTTGGAAGCGCGGGTTCCGCTATTGGATCATCGTGTGGTGGAGTTTGCATCGCGCATTCCAGTCTCGATGAAAATACGCAACGGACAGGGAAAGTGGATCATGCGCCAGCTTTTGAATCGGTATGTCCCATCGCGGTTGATTGATCGACCGAAGTCCGGTTTCGGCATCCCCTTGGATACCTGGTTACGCGGGCCTCTTCGCGTCTGGGCCGAAGCACTGCTGGACGAGAGGCGAATCAGAAGTGACGGATTTTTCAATCCCAAACCCATCAGGGATAGATGGGAGGAGTTTCTTTCCGGCAGAGGTGCCTGGCAATATCATCTTTGGGATGTCTTAATGTTTCAGGCTTGGTTTTCCGCGCAACGGCCGTCACACGAACAAATGTCGGGCTCGTTTGTGACTGCTTACTGAAATTTTGAAGCCCTTAACTCTCAATCCTTTCCTTACTTTTACTACGATGAAAGAGATTTCACCCGATATGGGCCGCTTCCAGATCCTCTACGTGATCACGTCTTCATTGAGTTTGCGGCTCGTCCGAGGACAGCTGGGCTATCTTCGAAGAGCAGGATTCGACGTTTCGATTGTTTGTTCGCCAGGCGAGGAACTCGCGAGGGCGCGTGTACACGAAGGCGTACAAATAATCTCGGTGCCGATAGCGCGCGAAATATCCCCTTGGCAAGACCTGCTCTCGCTCTTGACAGTCTGGAGGGTCATCCGAAGACTTCGGCCGTCAATCGTGAATGTCAGTACTCCCAAAGCAGCGTTGCTAGGCGGATTGGCGGCCAGTGTATGTCGTGTTCCCTGTCGTATCTACACTCTGCGAGGATTTCGGTGCGAAACGTCGACTGGCCTTAGACGCTTAGGGCTGATGCTCAGCGAATTCGTTGCCTGCCTGTCCGCGCACCGGGTGATTTGCGTCAGCCAGAGCTTGCGGCAAAAAGCTGTGGCAATGGGTTTGGTTAAACCGGAACGAACTGTTGTCCTCGGATCAGGAAGCAGCAACGGAGTCGACGAGTCGCGATTTGCTCCTGGCGCTGACCGCTCGCAGCATGCCGCTCAGCTGCGTAAACGTCTCGGCATCCCGCTTCAGGCGCCGGTAGTGGGCTTCGTCGGGCGGTTTACACGAGATAAAGGAGTTGCCGAACTCATCGAGGCATACTCAAGATTGCGTCGGTGTTTTGCCGAACTGAGGCTGCTGCTGGTCGGAGATTTTGAAAAAGGCGACTCGATTCCCCCAGCAATTCGTCACTATATCGAGACCGAGTCTCAGATTATCAAGCCCGGATTCGTGCAGGACCCAACTCTTTATTATCACGTCATGGATGTACTCGCGCTGCCAAGTCATCGCGAGGGGTTTCCAAACGTAGTGCTGGAGGCCCACGCAGCCGGTAGACCGGTTGTCGCGACCCGGTCCACAGGTGTGGAGGACGCGGTGATCGACGGCGTAACTGGCATCTTAGTTCCCGTCGGCGACGCTGGGGCGCTTACGGAGGCTTTGGGACTGCTATTGAAAGATACCAAACTAGCCTCTACTCTAGGCAGCGCAGGACGCGAGCGTGTCCGCCGGGAATTCCGGCAGGAGAGGATTTGGGAAGCGCTTGTCCAGGAGTATTTGTGGCTGCTTCGCGCGAAAGGACTTTCCATTCCGAGTCATTCTAGCCCGAACGCAGACTCGATTACAGCAGAGAACACTCTGGTTTCCACATGAACTCAATCGCGAAACGCCTCGTGGACATCGTGATCTCCGGGAGCCTCCTTATTGTTGTTTCCCCGTTGATGCTGCTTATTGCTTTGGCGATCTATCTCAATACAGGGCGCCCGGTGCTATTCCGGCAGACGCGCCCCGGATACAGAGGAGAACCATTCACGCTATTCAAGTTCCGCACGATGAGAGATGCGTGGGACACTCAAGGACTGTTTCTGCCCGATGGGGAGAGATTAACCCCAATTGGGAAATTTTTGCGGCAGTTAAGTCTGGATGAGCTTCCGCAATTGTGGAACGTGATACGAGGCAACATGAGTTTGGTCGGTCCTCGACCGCTGCTCATGCAGTACATGAATCGCTACACCGGCGAACAATTACGGCGCCACTATATGAAGCCAGGCATGACCGGTTGGGCTCAGATACATGGCAGAAATGCGATGACCTGGCCAGAGCGATTCGCTCTCGATCTCTGGTACGTCGATCATTGGAGCTTGACCTTGGATTTCTGGATCATTCTTCGAACACCGTGGAAAATCGTGACACGAAACGGTATCGCTCAACAAGGCCACGTAGCAATGCCGGAATTCTTAGGAAGCGAGCACAGCAAACGGTGAATAAGAGACAAATTCTTGTCTACGGCGCCGGTGGACATGGAAAGGTCGTCGCAGACATTCTGATTTCCAAAGGCGAAAGCGAATTTGCCGGTTTTGTGGACGATAGAGAACAGTTGTGGGGTACGAGAATCATGGGATTTCCTGTCCTCGGTGACGGCCAGTGGCTGCGTAATGAAACTTTGCATTCACGCGTTGCAGTGGCCCTTGGGGTTGGTGCAAATGAGTCCCGCCATCAGATCGCTGAACGCTGCTCTCGCTCGGAGATCGAAATCCTCACCGTGGTTCATCCGGCGGCGGTCATCTCTAGAGCGGCCCGGCTTGGTCGAGGAGCAGTCGTCATGGCCGGAGCAATCATTAATCCAGATGCCACAGTAGGAGTGGGAGCTATTGTGAACAGTGGCGCCGTGATCGAACACGAGGCGCAAATCGGTGAGTATTCACATGTTTCACCAAAAGCTGCCATGGCTGGTGCGTCGCGATTGGGGTCGTTCGCGCATTTGGGGCTCGGAGCGGTCGTCCTTCAATCGATTTGCATCGGGTCCTACACAATCGTCGGAGCAGGTGCAGTTGTCGCGAAGAATCTTCCAGATCAGGTCGTAGCGATCGGTGTACCCGCACGAATCCATCGTCGCCTTGGAGATGAAGGTGTTCGAAATACCGCTCAAGGCGAGCGAATAGTCGCATGAGTTCCAACACAATTCTTAATGAACTGGCTATTCAAAAGGAAAATCCATTTCCTGGTTTTCCCTTTGCGCCCTGGCCCTACTTTGAACCGGACGAGATTGAGGCGGCGGTTTCTGTGCTACGGTCGGCGAAGATTAACTATAGGAGTGGCGAAGAGGGTCGCCAATTTGAAAAGGAATTTGCAACCTATACCGGCTGCAAGCACGGAATAGCGGTCGCGAACGGAACGGTTGCGCTCGAGCTTGCCCTTTACGGTTTGGGAATAGAACAGGGCGATGAAGTCGTTGTACCCAGCCGGACGTTCATTGCTTCGGCGAGTTGCGTGGTCATGCGGGGAGCGATACCCGTCGTCGCGGAGGTCGACGCCAGAAGTCAGAACTTAACAGCCGATACGATCCGCCCTCTTTTGACATCGCGAACGAAAGCGATTATTGCTGTGCATCTCGCGGGATGGCCCTGTGACATGGATTCCATCCTTGCTCTGGCCCGAGACCGAGGGATAAAGGTTATCGAAGACTGCGCGCAAGCACACGGGGCAACCTACAAAGGACGTCCCGTTGGATCACTGGGAGACGCCGCTGCTTTCTCGTTTTGCCAGGACAAAATTATGACAACTGCTGGTGAAGGCGGAATGCTGACCACCAATGACGATAGGGTTGCGGAACGCGCAAAAAGTTTCAGAGATCATGGCACAAATTGCGACTCCGCTGGCAAAGATCAACAACCCGCTGGGTTCCGCTGGATTCACGATTCCTTTGGTACGAATTGGCGTCTCACAGAAATGCAATCGGCGATTGGTAGGGTTCAACTTCGCAAGCTTCCTGCATGGGTAGCAGCTCGCCGGCGAAATGCCTCCCTTTTGACAAAAGGACTTGCCGATTGCCCTGCATTAGATGTGACGACACCACCGAAAGAGATCGGCCATTCTTACTACAAATATTACGTGTTTGTTCGTCCCGAACAACTCAGCGCAGGTCAGGACCGGGATCGGATTATGGCCGCGATCAATGCAGAAGGAACTCCCTGCTTCAGTGGAATTTGCAGTGAGATCTATCTCGAGAAAGCGTTTCCGGAAAGACTGCGCCCAAAGGAACGCCTAGCGGTTGCAAAGAAGTTGGGAGAAACCAGCTTAATGTTCCTCGTGCATCCGACGCTGTCCGAGCAAGACATGCTGGATACCTGTCACGCAATTGAAAAAGTTATGCACTCAGCCGCGAAATAAAACACTTCACGTTCTTTTCTTCTAATTCAGTCGATTGTCGAACGCAAGAGTCCGTTCATCTTTGGCAGCTCATACGATTTGAAAATGATGCCCTCGAAACTTCTTCGGTACCGAACCTGGTTGATCGCACTCCTCCAGGCGGTTTTGCTATTTACGGCTCTGTTGCTGGCTTGGCTTCTACGCTTTGACTTTGCACTACCGGATCGCGCACTTCTATTCTCGGCCGCGCCTCTACTCGTTGGGATCCGGCTGGTGGCAATTGGGAAAGTGGGCCTGTTTCACGGCTGGTGGCGATATACGGGCATAAACGACGCGGTGGACGTAGTAAAGGCGATTGCCATTGGTTCCGTCGGCTTTGTCCTCGTCATGCGAGTTTTTCTTGGAGTGGTTGCGTTCCCGAGGACCGTCTACATTCTGGAAGCGCTTCTCAGCTTAGGCTTACTCGTGGGGGTTCGCTTCATTTCGCGGCTTCTGACGGAGTCTGTATTTCAAGTTACCGCAACCCGGCGCAAGGTAATGCTCATCGGGGCGGGGTCAGCCGCACAAATGGTGATCAGAGAAATCAAGCGATTGAAGAACACTTATGAAGCTGTTGGCTGTGTCGACGATGACGAATCCAAATGGGGGATCAAACTACAGGGGGTTCCCGTGGTCGGAAGCGTCGATCAACTTCCTAGTCTGCTTGCGACGGACCCGGTAGATGAAGTTCTGATTGCGGTCCCATCGGCGAGCGGAAAGCAGATGCAACGGTTCGTGCAGATCTGCGAGCAATCCGGCATAAGATTTAAAACCGTCCCAGCGCTTCGCGACATTCTCTCGGGACAGGGCGATATCCGTGAGTTCCGCGATGTGCATCTAGAAGACCTTCTCGGCCGCGACCCGATAGAGATTGATTTAGGAGCGGTCAGGAACCAGATTGAGGGGAGGGTGGTTTTGGTAACTGGTGCGGCAGGTTCAATCGGTTCCGAGCTCTGCCGGCAAATCCTGGAATACAGTCCGTCTACGCTTGTCTGTTTGGATCAGAGTGAAACGGGAATATTTTATCTTGAGCAAGAACTCTGCAAAAAGAAAGCTTCGGGCTTAGCGGTTTTTTGTGTCGCCGACGTTGGTGATCACGAACGTGTGAGCGCAATATTTGCCGAATACCTTCCGGAAGTCGTCTTTCATGCAGCCGCCTACAAACATGTCCCGGTCATGGAACGAAATGTCCAGGAAGCAATGAATAATAATGTGTTTGCTCTATTGAACCTGCTCGAAATCGCTGAGGCGAGCGGTTGCAAGGGCTTCGTCCTAATCTCATCGGACAAAGCTGTGAATCCCACCAGCATTATGGGTGCCACCAAAAGAATTGGTGAATTGATTACGGCTAGTCGGCCGAGCAATGGAATGCGTTGTGTTTCGGTTCGTTTTGGAAACGTCCTAGGCTCAAACGGCAGCGTCGTACCTGTTTTCCAGGAACAGATCCGGAGGAATGAGCCATTAACCATCACTCATCCAGAGATCAAGAGATATTTCATGACCGGACGCGAAGCGGTCTCGCTCGTCCTGCAAGCATTTGCGATTGGAAAACGCGGTGACACCCTGGTTCTCGATATGGGCGAGCCCGTACGGATCCTGGACCTCGCTCGTACGCTGATCCGTCTTTCTGGTAGAACGGAGCGCGAAGTTGGCATCCGGTTTACTGGTTTGCGCGAGGGAGAAAAACTGAAGGAAGAGCTGTACTCCAAAAGCGAAGAGATTCATCCAACGGCTTTTGACAAAATTAAGAGAATCCGAAGTCCGCTTGTCAGCTGGTCTCAACTTCAACGACAACTTCACGGACTCAAAGCGTCTTTAAGTGATGCAGGAGCTGAGCCTGTGCGACGCAGGATTAAAGAGATCGTCCCCGAATACTCCTACAACGCAAACGGCCATTTGACGCCCGTGAGACGAAATCAATTGAAGCTGATTATCCAGCCGCGACTTGTAGTCAATTCGGTTCCGATCGATGGAGATTGATCTCAATTGCGTTCGGACTCGAGCCACCTTCCTCGGGGTAGTGCTGCTTTCTTCAACTGCGATCGTTTTCTTCAGCGGCAATGCCTTCCTGGCTTCCCACTGGAATGCATCCTCAAATCCGGATCTATGGCGACGGGCCTCGAGACTTGAACCAGGCAACGCCGAGTACTGGAGCCACCTGGGCCTCTCCGAGCAGTGGGAACTAAGCCCGGGCGGTATTCGCGAAGCGGTCCATGATCTCGAGCTAGCCACGCAACTAAATCCCCGCTCCGCTGACCTGTGGATGGAGCTAGCAGATGCCTATCGGGCGTCGGGCGATCCAGTGCAGGCTCAGCAGGCATATGAGAAGGCGCAGGCGAATTATCCGATCTCTTCCGAAGTTGCCTGGCGTTACGGGAATTTCTTGCTCTATGAAGGAAATCTCTCAGACAGTTATACCAAGATTCGACAAGCTTTGTTAGTTGATCCATCGCTTGCGCCAAGTGCAATTTCTGAGTGTTGGCAAGCTGACCCGAACCTCGCTGCCATCCTCGATAAGGTCCTCCCCGCTAAGCCAGAGTACTACGAGAGCGCTATGGATTTTTTCCTCTCGCGTAATCTATTGGATCCTGCGCTTGCAGTTTGGAATCGCGAGCGTGCACTCGGGCTGCCCATCACAATGTCTCGCGCAACTCCCCTCGTAGACGCGTTGATCGATCAGGATCGAATGGCCGATGCGCGCGAGACCTGGAGAGAGGCGCTCGAAGCTGCGCATTGGCCGCAAGGTGAAGGCAAAGATGGATCGCTGGTCTTTAATGGGGGATTTGAGCATGACTTTGCGAACGGTGGGTACGACTGGCGGGAAGTACCTGTGACTGGGGTCCGCTTCGATTTTGACAGCCTTTCTGCACATGCGAGTTCGCGCTCTTTGCGAATCCAATTCGAGGGAACTTCCAATCCGGATTTTCACAACCTATTTCAATATGTTCCCGTTGATCCGGGGACCCGCTATCACTTTTCAGCGTATTTTCGAACTGAAGGGGTTTCTACCGATCGTGGGATAGGTTTCGAAATTTTCGATCCCCGTCATCCGAGCCAAGTTCACCAGGTAACCTCGGAGATCCTTGGAACGAATCCCTGGACCCTTGTACAAGCGGATGTTGTCACTGGGCCAGAGACGCACTTACTGAAAATTGCAGTGAAGCGACTCCCGAGTTGGAAGTTTGATAACAAACTGATCGGGACGGCTTGGATCGACGACGTATCGCTAACACGAATCTCCACAGCGAGTCCGGGTGGGGCCGGATGAACGCAATCCGCTGGGGAATCTGTACTCTAACCGCCGTCGCCGTGTTGTCGTTCGGCGGCGTAGAGCCGTGGGGACAGGCAATCCTGGAGATCGGGGCGGCGACACTGTTTCTCCTCTGGGGCGTCGTTGTCGTTCGGTGTCGGCAGATCGAGATTCACTGGAATTGGCTTTGTCTTCCGCTATTTGGGCTGGTTGTCATTGCGACGGTGCAGTTCGTTTTCGGGCTTTCGGTCTATCCCTACCTTACAAAGATCGAACTGCTCAAGTGGGCTTCCTATTTCCTACTTTTCTTCTTAACGATGGAATCGTTCGAGACCGAGGCCCACGTAAGACAGTTCGTTTGGCTTCTTCTCAGCCTGGGATTTGCCGTCTCGCTTTTCGGGATCATCCAGCATTTCACGTTCAACGGAAAACTCTATTGGCTCGTTCCGTTGCCACCTGGAGTCGGGCCTTTCGGACCGTTTGTGGATCCAGACCATTTTGCTGGTTTTGTGGAATTGACTGCACCACTGGGGTTTGCCCTGCTGCTCTTCCGTGCATGGCGGCGAGAACAGTTAACCGTATTGCTTCTATTCACGATCGTACCCGTCGGCGCCGTGATTCTCTCGGCCTCTCGGGGAGGAATCATCGGTCTCGCTCTCGAGTTTGCCCTGCTAGCCTTTCTTTCGCGTAGACAGCGAGTCGGAAGAAGGCAATTGCTCGGTGCAGCAACGATTGTGCTCGTTGCCGGGTACTTCATTGTTTGGCTGGGAGTGAGCAAGGCCATTGAGCGATTCGCACTGTTAGCACACGAAGGGATTTCACGGGAATTAAGAGTTTCGATCTATCAAGACACCTGGCGGATGGTTCTTGATCGTCCCTGGTTTGGGACGGGTTTAGGAACCCTAGTAGCGGTATACCCTCGATATGCAAGCTTCTACAACGGGCTGACCGTGGACCATGCACACAACGATTATCTTGAATTACTTGCGGAGACGGGAATTGTGGGAGGATTGCTTGGTCTTTCCTTCATTGGCTTGCTCTTTTTGCGCGGGTTCTCGGTTTTGAAGTCTGAAAGAAACCCCTTTGCCCGAGCCACGATCGCTGGATCCTTGACGGCTTGTGCGGGACTTCTGCTACACGGCCTCGTGGACTTCAACTTCCATATTCCATCAAACTGCCTGACCTTTCTTCTCTTATCCTGTATCGCAACAGCTGGTTGGATAAGGGTCTGGATCCCCCACTCTGTTCCGTTCGAGTCCGAATCTAGTCATCCCAATGAGTCTTTTGCTCGTACTTTGACGCACAGTATTTAGAGAAATAAAGTTCCTCATCGCTGCAGGAACAAGGTCCCTCAGATCGCTCACGATAGAAATACCCATCAGTCGAGTCCAAACCCGAAGTGCCGCTGCCCAAAAAATCTGACTTGCCATTCGCCGTGGGAGAGAATACGGTGTGACGATTAGCTTTTTCACTCACCGGTCAACCAGTGCCGCAATGAAGCTTCGCTTCATTGAAGCGGGAGGTTCAACTGGTCCTCAAAACCACGTGCACGAAGATAGACGAGGTTATTGTCGTCTATGTCCGCGGCGCGATCTTCTTTGGCGAAGAATCAGCGTGTCTGAGAACCGTAGTA
>Ga0074045_10002000_pt1 | contig 19255 bp, 28 predicted proteins | sample BogForMeECP23OM2_FD_94442 | JGI IMG/M metagenome (GOLD analysis project Ga0074045, IMG submission 94442) | Bog forest soil microbial communities from Calvert Island, British Columbia, Canada - Bog Forest MetaG ECP23OM2 | ecosystem: Environmental > Terrestrial > Soil > Wetlands ...
ATCATGAATGCTTTGAACCGCTCAATACTTTGCCGCCATAGCCTGGGATTCCACTCCACGCCCCGCGAGTTTGCGAAAACCGCAGCCAATTAGCAAGAAAATACTTAACAAAGTAATACTAGGCGGCCAGGCTTCGGGGACGGGGCAAGCGCTTGTTCCTGCTCAGATTGTCTACCTGGGCGTGCAAATCCTGCAATCTCAACTCAAGCCCATTAATTGGCTGATTCCAGGCTCAAATCTCATTCCGGTGGCGCTCTCCGTTATCATTTTGATCACGACGATTTTGATTGCCGCAAATGTCGTAGTCCTACTGGTGTGCGCATGGGTTGTTTCGTACGCAGGCATTGTGGTGCTCGGTTTCGGGGGCTGTCGTTGGACGAGCGATATCGCTGTTAATTTCTTCCGAACAGCGCTCGGCGTTGGGCTTTCCTTGATGGTGATGGAGCTGATTATAGGTTTGGGCGGAACGTTCTTACAAAGCTTGGTGCAACAGGGCCAGACTGGCGATATTGGAGAACTGGTCGCCTTGACCATTGCTGTGATCCTGATCGCAATCCTTTCGCATCGGTTGCCGGTAATGGTGTCCGGGATGGTGACAGGGAGCGGTCACCACAACGGCTACGTCGGGGCGTGGGGTTTGATGGGCGCGATCGGTGCGGCAATGGCGGCAGCCGGGATTGCTCAAGGTGTGGCTAAAGGCGTGACGGGAATTGCGGGCAACGGCGCAACTTCATCGGTTAAGCTGTTGCAAGACCGGATTCAGGCCGTTGAGGCTGCGATGGCGGCAGGGAGTGGCAGAAATGGCGGCAATGGAGGAAGTGACCCGAGCGCGGGGTCGAGACCGAGCGGTGGTTATAGCGCGCCAGCGGGGACGTCCAGCACAGCGTCTGGTGCGTCGTCGAGCGTTCACAAGGTGGGGACAGCCGGAACCGGCAAAAAGCCGTCTGGTGACGCTGCGGGCACGCAACAGCAGCAGGCTGAACTGCCGTTGGCTAAGCCGATGAGCCCTGATGAACAGTGGCTAGCGGATAACCCGGATCCCAATTCCTTATGATCGCATTACTTCTTTCCATTTCTGGCGGCGGTCTGCTGCTTGTGGCAATGCTTTATCGCCGGGTGTGTGAGGTGAATCGTAGTCATACACTGAAGCGGCATCGTTCCAAGGAAGCCGGCGTGTGTGACCTGTTGAACTACGCGGCGGTGGTTAGCGATGGGATCGTGATTGGAAAGAATGGCGCCTTGATCGCCGGCTGGGAGTATACCGGCGTAGACAATGCGAGCATGCCGGATGCGCAGTGCGACGCGGTTTCGGTGCGGGTTAACCAGGCTTTGGCGCGTCTGGGTGACGGCTGGATGTTGCATACTGACGCTGTCCGGACGGCGGTAGAGGTTTATAGCCCGCGAGGGTTGTCGCACTTTCCTGATCGTGTTTCAGCGGCGATCGATGAAGAGCGCCGATTGTACTTCGCGGGAGCCCGAGCGGGTTATGAGAGTCGATTTGTCCTGTGCGTGAGTTACCTTCCGCCGGTCGGCGCAGTCAAAAAGCTCAGCGAGGTCATTTATGACGATGACAGCCCGGCGCGAGACGCCATAGCAGATGCAAAGAACACGTTGGCGACGTTTGAACGGGAGCTGACATCGTTGGAAAGCCGGTTGTCGGCCAGCTTCAAAATGCGGCGCCTAGGCAAGCGGACGGAGATCACAGAGGACCGCGGCGAGGTGGTTTACGATGAGCTTTTGAGTCATCTCCAGTACTGCGTTACCGGAATATCTCAACCGATCCAATTGCCGAAAACGCCAATGCATTTGGATGCGATCATTGGCGGACAGGAGTTATGGGGCGGCGTCACGCCGCGAATCGGTCGGAAATTCTTGCAGGTGGTCGCCATTGAAGGTTTTCCTGCCGAGTCTTTTGCGGGGATCCTGAGTGCGCTGGGTGAATTGCCACTGGATTACCGCTGGTCGAGTCGGTTCATCTTTCTGGAGAGCTGGGAGGCGCTATCGCACATCGAGAGATTCCGTGCGAAGTGGAAGGGCCAAGTCGTGCCGTTTCTGGCGCAGGTGTTCAACATAAAGACCGACAACATCAATCATGATGCGGCGGCAATGGTTGAAGACGCATCGAGTGCCAAACAGAACATCAGTGGCGGTTCGGTATCAGCCGGCTATTACACAGGGAATCTGATCTTCATGGGCGAAGACCGCGGCCAGGTCGAACAGGCTGCGCGCACTGCCGAGAAAGCGATTAACAATCTTGGATTCACGGCGCGGATCGAGACCGTCAATACGATGGACGCATGGCTCGGCGCCTTGCCAGGGCACGGCGTCGAGAACATTAGACGTCCTCTTATAAACACCATGAATTTGGCGGACTTGTTGCCAGTGAGTTCGGTCTGGACGGGTGAAACGGTTTGCCCATGCCCGTATTATCCTGCAGGGTCCCCTCCCCTCTTTTTTGCGACAACAGGAGGTTCAACTCCATTCCGCGGCAACCTGCACGTTCAGGATGTCGCGAATACGTTGTGTTTCGGCCCGGTTGGCGCAGGCAAGAGCACCTTGCTGGCGTTCTTAGCCGCTTCGTTCCGGCGCTATCCGGGAATGTCAATTTTCAGTTTTGACAAAGGGATGTCGATGTACACGCTGTGCAAAGCTGTCGGCGGCGATCATTATGTGATTGCTGGCGATGACGACAGGCTGGCGTTCTGCCCGCTTCAGTACCTTGAAAGCCGACCTGACCGGGCTTGGGCCGCGGAATGGATTGATCAGATATTGAGCCTCAACGGGAAGCCCGCGGACCCCGAGCAACGCAACGATATCGCCCGGTCTTTGGAGATCATGACCGGCCACGAACATCGGACGATGTCGGCCTTCTGTAACACTATTCAGGACAAGGACGTGCGCGCCGTCCTGCACGAGTACACGGTGGCGGGCAGTATGGGCGTACTTTTCGATGCGGAGCGAGATACCCTTGGGGGATTTGGATTGTTTACAACCTTTGAGATCGAGGAGTTGATGAGTCTGGGCGACCGATATGCGTTGCCGGTCCTATGGTATCTTTTCCGGCGTATCGAACGCACTTTGCGCGGCCAGCCGGCGGCGATCTTAAGCGATGAATCATGGCTCCTGTTGTCGCACCCGGTCTTCCGTGAGAAAATTCGCGCCTGGCTCAAAACGATGCGAAAGGCGAATTGCGCCGTCATTCTTGCGACGCAATCTCTGAGCGATGCGGACCGGTCCGGAATACTGGACGTGCTGGACGAAGGAACATCGACAAAGGTGTTTCTGCCCAATCCTTCGGCGGTTACTAACAGTGCGCTATATCGACGGTTCGGACTAAACGACCGCGAGATCGAAATCGTGGCGGGAGCAACGTCTAAGCGGGAATATTACTTCAAATCGAAGAAGGGGCAGCGCCTTATCAGCCTTGAGCTTGGACGGTTGGCGCTGTCGTTCCTTGGGGTGTGTGATAAGGAGACCGTCGTTGAGGTGCAGAAATGTGAATCGCAATTTGGCGCGCGGTGGGTTGATGAGTGGTTGCGCCGGCGCGGATTGAAATTGAGCGATGAAGATATGAAGTCCGACGAAGAAGTGGAGCGAGTGGATAGGTGCTTCAGCGAACGATTCGGCTACGCGGGGGTGAACGGTGGATAAGGACGAGACGAACGAGTCCAGGCGGCGTGAACTTGCGCAGCTGCGGTCAGGTTTGGGGAAGGTTGTGTTGTCCGCGCTTGATGAGCCGGCGACCGTGGAGGTGCTTCTAAACGCTGACGGGAGGCTCTGGCATGAGCGGCTTGGTGAAAGCATGGAGGAAGCCGGAAACATGTCTCCGGGGCAGGCCGAGGCGTTCCTGAGATGCCTGGCGTCGATCCTCAAGACAACGATCACCCGCGAGAATCCAATCCTGGATGGAGAGCTCCCGGACGGTTGTCGAGTTTCGGGCCAACTGCCGCCGATTGTCTCCTCCCCTGTGTTTGCCATTCGCAAGCGCGCTTCGGCCATATTCCCGCTCTCTCAGTACGTGGTCGATGGGATTATGACAGAATCACAGAAGGAGGTTCTGTCGAATGCGGTTCGCGGACATCGGAACACCCTTGTTTCAGGTTCGGTCGGCTGCGGCAAGACGACTCTTTTGAACGCTCTGCTCCGGGAAATAGATCCTCGCGAGCGACTCATCGTCATTGAGGACACAACCGAGATTCAATGCTTGTCCGTGAATAGCGTTCAGTATCGAGCTTCTGTTGAGGTCGACATGACGCGGTTAGTACGCACCTCTTTGCGCATGCGGCCGGATCGAGTTCTTGTCGGAGAGGTCCGCGGTCCAGAAGCGCTTGATCTGGTCATAAGCTGGAATCTAGGGCATCCGGGCGGACTTGCGACGATTCACGCCAATGACGCCCGGAGCAGTCTAACGCGGCTTGAGACCTTGATTTCCATGAATCCCAGGGCGCCCAGAGATATCCCGCGGCTTATCGGCGAGGTTCAGCCGGTGCTCGTACACATCGCCAAAACCAACAAGGGGCGTGTGTTGCGTGAGATTTTAGAGGTCGGGGGGTATTCAGACGGTTCTTATCGGATTAAAAGCTTATGATAATGTTAATGGCAACTTTTGCCGAGGGATTTAATGCCTTCACGGGCTTTTTACAATGGATTGCGATAATGGTAATGGTTTCGGGGCTGACGGTTTGTGCCGTCACTATTATCGATGGCGAGCATATGAATAGAATCGCGCCAAGTCTCCTAACTGCGGGAGCATGTTTGTCAAGTTGGCTCCTCCTGCAGGTGTGTAAATGGCCCATGCCCAATCCGGACTTCAGCGTTAATTAATGTTTTGGAAGTTGAACAGAAAGGAAAATATGAAGTATAGACATCTAATATTGTTGGCGTTGTTACTGCTTTCGCCATCTGTGGTATTCGCCGCTTCAGCGGGGCTCCCTTGGGAGACTCCATTGACTACGCTTTCCAATAGCGTGAGTGGTCCCGTCGCCTATGGCCTTTCCATCCTTGGCATTGTCGGCGTTGGCGGATTTTTGATTTTCGCCGGGGGTATGCTTGGGGATCTTCTGCGCGCCATCTTGTACGTGGTTTTGATTATTTCAATGGTGATAGCGGGGAAAACCACCTTAACAGCGTTTGGCTTTGGAGCCGGCGCGGAAGTCAACAAACCGGAGATTGTTTATGGCGTTACGTCGAGTGACAATCCATAGGGCTGGTGTTCGTCCACATTTGTTGCTGGGCGGCGATCGCGAACTGGTTCTGTGCAGTGGGCTGCTAACCGCTGCCTTGACCGTGACAAGCTTTCAATGGGCATCAATCATTACAGGGGTAGCGCTCTGGACGGTCGCACTCTTTCTGTTGCGCCGAATGGCAAAGGCCGATCCACTGCTGCGGTTTGTTTACCGGCGCCATTTGCTCTACCAGCGTTATTATCCAGCTCGCAGTCGGCCGTATCGGCAGAACCGTCGCAAATGGTGATTTTATGAGCCTTCTTGGCATCACTAGCTACTGGTTTTTGTGGTTCGGTCCTGATCATCGAAGTTTTCCGGAAGCGTTGAAACGGGAGAATCGCTGGAGGTGGTGAAGCGATCCATGCATAAACTTCTAAGCAAGCTTTTCGGGAGCGCCGAAGAGATTAACGGCTCGAACCGTTGTCCAACATATCTTTATCGCTGGATCGTATTGAAGACGTGGTGGTTTAAAGCCTATATACACCACTTCGTGGGCGAGGACTGGACTCTAGACTTGCACGACCACCCGAAGCGTTTTATTTCGGTGGGACTCTGGGGCTCATACGTTGAGCAGACGCCGAACGATCTCAAAGTGTATCGCGCTCCTTGGATGCGCATGTTTCCGGCCTCTCACATCCATAGAATCGGCGCGAAGCCTGGACGTTCATGTTGGACGGCGGTTATCGTTTTTCGCGCAAGTCGAGAGTGGGGATTCCGGCACAAAGGCCAATTTATCGGCTGGCGTAAGTACGTGGACAGCGAAGTCGCCGGCCGGATGAAATCCTGTGACTAAGAAACTAACAATTCCTCTGTTGGCTATGCTGTTAATGTTCTGTGGTGCGATCGCGGCAGGCCTTCGCATTAATGGCACGCACAGTTTTCCAATTGGATTGTATTGGGTGATTGGCAAGCAGCCGGAGAAAGGTGACCTTGTCTTTGTTAATCCGCCTGCGACGGCTCTATTCTCTATGGCAAAAGAGCGCGGCTATCTGAATATTGGATTCAGTCCGACTTCGCATCTCATTAAGCGCCTCGTCGGCGTTCCGGGAGATCGGGTGACGATTGATTCCGCCGGCGTCGAGGTTAACGGCGTCCGATTGGCCAACAGCGCGCCACTCGCCAAAGATGGCGCTGGACGAGCGCTGCAATTTTATCCCGTCCAGAATTATATTTTGGGTCCGAACGAAGTCTTGCTAATGTCGGAATACAGTCCGGCATCGTTCGACGCTCGGTACTTTGGGCCAGTGCAAGCAACAACAATTGAGTCGGTGCTTATACCGATCGTAACGTGGAAATAATAACTATGAGTTCGTTTATTTCTAAAGAGCAGCCCGGGCAGGAACAACAAAGCAGCTTAGAAGAGCGTGAACTAGCACTAGAGAGGCGGATTGAAACCTTAGACGCGGCTTTTTTCGACTATGTTAGCGAGCGGTCCGCTGAACTGCGAAAGGATCCGACGATCGACCAGGAGAGGATCGAGGATATAGTCGCGATCGAAATGGAGGCGCTGCGACGTGAACGTGAGCAGCTGCGCAATAGATTGCGCGGTTTATGTGGTGAGTTGGGCTTGCAGCAGGAGATGGGGACGGAGCGATGAAGCTTACTGCAAGCAACAACAATTGAGTCGGTAATCACACCGATCCTAACTTGGAACTAATTATGAGCGCAACTAACTACGTGTACATCAAAAGCGAACCCAACCTTTACACTGTAGGTTTCTACCGGGGAGACGGTCGCTGGGAGGCTGAGAGCGACTGGACCCGATCCGAAGACGCCGCTGCGCAGGTCCATTACCTGAACGGTGGACAGAAACCAAGTCAACGCGAGCGGGTATGGCCGCCGCGTTACGAGGAAACTGAAGCGCATTTAAGTCCCGAGAAGATCGCCGATGGAGCGATTGAGATGTTTCTTGAGTATCGAGATAAGCACGGCAAGACCGAGGAAGAGGCCCGCGCTTGTGCTGTCCAAGAAGTTATCGAGGGCATCAATGCCATTGAGGAAATCAAGGCTGGTGAGAGCGAATTTAGGCGAGCGCTGGGTCGTGAGCGAATGGCGCAGGAACAACTCCATGCGGTCATTTACGGCAGCGATCAGGAACAGGGAGTCGAAATATGAGTTCATCTTTGATTAAGGATGTTAAGGAACTGCGGGAAATTATCGATCAATACGAGCGGGAAACCCCGCTGCGCGAGCTAAAAGAAAACCTTCGGCCGGCAATCAGTGCAGGGCCTATTACGCGTCTAGAGGACGTCAGAGAGCGTGAGATATATGCTGATTTGGCGGCGATTCGGGAACGAGAAGAGGCTGAGGACCGCATCGTGGATCCTCGGCTAGAATTAACGCCTCGGGAAGAGCTTGAACGAAGAATCGAATCGTTAGACGAGGTTTTTTTAGTTCACGCTAGCGAGCGCTACGCTGAACTGGGAAACGACGTAACGATAGACCCGGAGAGAATCGAAGACATAGTTGCGATCGAAATCGACCAGCTGCGTCGTGAGCGGGACGAGCTGGGCAATCAGTTGCGGGGCTTGAATGCGGAGTTGGGCCTGGAGCAGGAAATGGGGATGGAACGATGAAGCTTAGTGCAAACAAGAACGATTGAGTCGGTAATTAGGCCGATAGTAGGGCTCAGCCACTTTCTATCGCCTGGAGAATTATCTTTCAGGTGTTTCGTAAGGAGATTATATGATCACGAAATCAGAAGCAATCGAGTATGTCAAAAGCCATGCTTCGTGCGAGAGAGACGAGGACGACCTAGAGCAAGTTCTTGCGGCGCTGTACGGAGCGCCTGCAGAGGCAGGCGACCGGGAAGAAGGATTATGGTTCCACTGCCAAGCCTTTGTGGAGCGGCAAAATCGATGGCATGAGAAGTCCCATCGCGGCGATCAGGAACAGGGAATGGAAATATGAGTTCATCGATATTCAAAGATCTGGCGGCGATTCGGGAGCGTCAAGAGCGTGAGGACCGGCTCGTTGATGAAATGTTCGCGCGCGAGCAAGAACGAATTGAACGCGAACGCCCGTGGAGCCCGGATGAGATTATTTGGCAATCCGAGTGGCTACAGGGATTTGGCGAGGAGGCGCAAGAATACATCGGACTGGACAATGGGCAGTATTACTGCGCCTTTACGCGCTCGCCAGCGGAGGACGAGGAATATCTTTCCTGGGACGGCCCTTATGATACCCGGGATGCGGCCGAAGAAGTCTTAAAGCAAAGGTTGGAGCGTTGGCAAGATATTCGCGGCGAAATCGAGGAGGAGTATCAGGAACGACAGATTGCGGAGTACGAGAGACGGCACAAAGCCGAGGAAGGTTTAGATCATCAATTGGGCTTGCAGCACGAAATCGGATTCGAGCGCTGATAAGAGAGGGGAGGAAAATGACAAAACATTTGCTCGCAAACTCGGAGCTTCTCGCGCATCTCTTGGGGATCGTCCTGGCCAGTATCGGTGTGCTGGCTATCTGGAACGTCGTCGTTAAGTGGAGGCCGCGCAAATAATAACCGAAAAACCTGTCAAGTTATTTTTTCTCTCCCTCGGGCGTCAGCATAGAAAGAGGCTCTCGCGAGCGAAGAGCCAAAATGGCTAATGGTATATTATAGCCATGAACTACTATTTTATCAATGATCCGGTTGCTATTAAAGCGGCCCGCTGTGCTCACAAAGCAAAGCTGTGCAAGGTTGCGCTGAACAATACGCCCGAGAATGTTCGGGTCGTTGAGATCCGCAAGAACTTAAGCGGCTACGCATGGTGCAGGCCGTCTAGCAAAGAGTTCGGGAAATTGTCAGCCCCTCGCCCCTTCACGCGCAAGAGCCTTTACATATTCCTGCACGAGTGCGCTCACTTCGCCGTGCACGCCGACGGTAAGCGCCGCAAACGCTACATCGAGGAAATGGAGGCCGAACAATGGGCACATGAACGGATGCGAGCCGCGGGGATTTCCGTGCCGCGGTCAATAACCAGGCGGGCGAAATCGTATGTGCGCCAAAAAATGATGCAAGCATTTGAGCGTGGCGCAACGTGCTTTGATTCCAAAGCGCTCAAGTTCACCGGTTCTCAGCAAATAGAAACCGTAAAGTCCTAGCTCGTGCCTAACCCGCAAAAAAAGAAAGTTGGCGGAAGACCATTCCAATCCAAGGTCGAACCGTTCTTAGACGACATCCGCACTGCTCGCAAAGCCCGCAAAACATGGGCTGAGATCGCCGGCATGATACAAGAGCGAGGGGTCGATTGTACCGCTTCCGGAGTGTTCTACTTCTTCAAAGCAGCCCATAAGCGGGACAAGCTCCCGCTCGGCTTTGAGTCTTTGCCTGGTACATCACCACAGTCCCTCCCGAATAAATCCACCTTTCAGAGCAGCCCTTCTGAGTCTGCACCCCAATCCAAGAAAAACGCATTAAGCAAGACGCGGCCCGATGAAAACACGTGGCCGGAATCGGAATAAATCAATGACTAACCCTAAACCTACGGACACACGTTCGATCACCACGCGTTTTATAACCTGCGGGCAATCCAAAGGCAGCCTGGGAAACAGCACAGTTGCTGATACCTTTCTCGGCTGGCTTCAATTCGCCGGCGTTCCGTTCGCCGCCATCGACGCGGACTTGCAACACAAAACACTCTCGAGACGGTACCCGCCCAAGGACGTAAAATCTGCTGGCGTCACTGAATCTCAAGATACCTTTGGACTGATGCTGAGCAATCTACCAAATAAAGCCGTTCTGTTGATGGATCGACCCGCACAATCCACTGATAAGCTGCTAGCTTACGCTGAGCATTACCAGATGGTCGCCGCATTTGAGCACACCGGGATTCGACTGACCTTGCTTGTTTTCTGCTCCGATAATGTGGATGCGCTAGATTCGGCCGTTGCTACGGTTGAGTACTTCGGAGATCGCGCGGATTACGTGATGATCGAAAATAGCGCCTGCTTCAGGAGCGACGAGTTCAAGAAAACCGGTTTATATGATTGGTTGCTCGAGCGCAGCGCACCGACAATCGTTATGCCTCACATCAGCAAAGTCTCCCTGAACGCTTGGGAGGCCGCCGAACAGAAAGCAGACCGCTGCCTCGCACTCGCCGACGTCATCGAGTTCGCTGACTTACCATTCATCGCCAAGCTGGAGCTGTCTGGAGTCCGTAACCGTATGTTGGTCCAGTTCGAAGACTGCGCCCCGGTGCTTCTTCCGGACCCGAGTCTCATCAAAAATAAAGTCAGTAGAGTCGAGGCGAAGGTCTCCCAGCAACAACCGACAAGCCGATTCAAAAACCCGCTCATCATGAAGAAATGAGTGAGGCGAGCACACCAGGTGGCAGATTCTCAATCGTACAGGGTGGAGCGGCTCAACTGCCCGCGGTGAGCCCGGAGTTGCAAGCGATACTTCTTCCGATCGAAGACAAGGCTCTTCAGGAGAAGATCACTAGAGCCTACTACACATTGATGGAAGGAGACTCGAGCAGCATCTCCGTGCAATTCGCCATCTTGCTCAGCGCCCTTGTCCATGCAAAGACGGCGCAAGGCCAGCTCACCAGCGGCAACGGCCAGGCGCCGGATCTCAAGCTCGAGCAACTCTCAAAGCTTAATAAGTCCATGGCCGAACTCCTGGCGGGGCACGGGAGTATTGACCGCCTGCTCGAGGACCACTTCGAGAAACTCCCGGAGCGCATCATTCAAGCTGTAGAGAAAAAAGATGCGGCCAGTTCCGTGGGCTCACGCTGGCCGGCCTGGGTGCAAAAATCCTGGTCTGTCATGTCTAACCGTTGGTTTATCGCGTTGGCGTGCCTCCTGCTTGGCATGCTGCCAGGCTCCCTTTTAGTCATGTATATGTCGCACGAAGCCGGCCAGAAACGTCTGGAAGAGCTCACTGCAACCGTCAATAGACTTCCCGATATCCTCAGACTTCAACTCAGTGGCAACATCACATATTCTCCTGCTGCTGCCGGCAAGCCTGCTAAGGTAGTGCTCAACTTCGGGAAGAAGCTCCGACCCGCAACCGCGGAGGTAACGCGATCCAATGAGGTGTCTGTCATATTTGCACCATGAAAACACTACTAACGTTGCTCTTATCGAGCGGCTCTCCTTTAGCTCAGGTTGCGCCCAGGCCGTGGCAGCCCCCAGAATCGATCTATACGCCGAACATTATTTGTTCCCTCACTATCTTGCGTCCTATGATTGAACAGCGAGCGCAAGAGGCGGAAGACGCCGAAATGTCTAACGAGCGTTTGCGGCACTCCGTGACTCCGCATTCGAGGGCATACCACGCGTGGCTGTGGGAGTATGAATACCTCGAGGAAATTGAGAATTTAGATCGATTGCGCTGGTTCTTAGTTGGCTTGTTGAATCTTGTAAAGACTTGTTGAAGCTTTTAGATGGCTGCTGACTAAAGAAGCTTCAATAAGCTTCAAGGAGTTTTAATGGCGTTGAAGCTTTTCAAGGGTTTGGCTGAATCTGTCATGCGAAGCATGACGGATGCCTCTCGTAGATTTCTGGAACCAAAACGGGTCGAATAACCAAGCGGGTGAACGTAGCGAGAAAAACGCGCCAAAAATGGTAACGGGGGCAGACGAGTTTGAATCGGGGAGCCAGTACATGGCAAAGCATCTGCGCTACGATGATTACTTGAGTAAGGAGCACCGGATAACGGGCCATTGGTGGGGCAAGGGGTGCCAGTATTACGGTGTAGAGGCGGGGCGCGAGGTGAGCCAGGGGGCGTTTAATCGGTTGCGGGACAACAAGCATGCGGTGACCAAGGAACAGGTCACGGTCATGAACGACCGGACCAGGGAAAAGCCGTATCGCGATAAGGAAACGGGGGAATGGAAAACGCATAGAGTATCGGTACGGAAACCGTTCTTTGATTGCAATATCGGCGCAACGAAAACGATATCAATTGCGGCCGGCCCGGGCAAATCGCAGCTGGCTGCGGAGTGCCACAATCGAGGCGCGGAAACGGTTCGAATCTGGGTTCAGCAGATGACGGGGCGCCAAGCTCACAATCGCAGGCAACACGTCGAACTAACGTACAACGCTGTCATGTCAGTGTGGCAGCATCACCACAACAGGAGTCTAGAACCGCACCTGCACGATCATTGCATCGTGGACAACATGACTCGGGCCGCGAACGGCAACGATTACGCGGTAGAGTTTGGGGAGTTCATGAACAATGCCGGGCACGGGTTACTGACGGCGGCGTACAACGATCATTGCCATGCTGCCATGCTCGAATGCGGGATGGACGTCGCTCTGGATCAGTACGGTGCTCCGCAGATCCGCCAACTTCTCCCGCACAAGGCAGTCTCCCAAGAGCGCACGGTGCAGCTTGAGGGGTGCCGAGAGCAGATCGAGGAGTTTGTCGGCGTAAAGCTCTCGGACAGGCAGGCAAAGGACGTAACGCGGGCGAGCAGGGGAATCGACGTCGAAAAGTTCAAGCGGATGTGGACGGAGTCGCAACCTCATCTGGAATCGCTGAAGCGCGAATGCCTGGAGGCTCGGGATGCGCAGACGGCCGGTAGGAAACACCGGAAGTTGGTTGAGACGTTGATCCAAACGGTCAGGGATGCATCGCAGAAAGATCTTCTGCCCTCGAGTCCTCGAGAAGTGGAACAAAAGCAGTTGTCGTCTTTGACTCCAGAGATGTTTGAAACGCTGCACGCAACGGTGGCGACTTTCAAGCAGGGTCAACGGATTGACGGGTCTCGCGATATCGTGGAAGACATAGAGTTTGCGGTAAAGCACTTGTTCGAACGGCGCTCAGTTGTTCACCAGTATGATCTCTATGCGGAGATCTACCGGCACGGATCGGGGAAAGGGATCGATATGGAGCGCATGATTGCAGAGGTCGCGGCCCGGAGGGATCTCGTTAGAAGCATCAACGGCGAGGTGACGACACTCGAGCACCTTGAGCACTCAGTCGGGATCATCAAGGCGATTGAACGCGGGGTTGGACGGGGGGTGGCGATTCCGGCTCGTGAAGTCAGCCAGGAGTTGAACGAGTCGCAACGTGCGGCCGTTATGCAACTGCTCCAGTCTCTGGACAGAGTAACGATCTTGAGCGGCCTCTATGGCACCGGCAAGACCTTCTCGCTAAAACTACTGGTGAGCAAGAACATCGAGGCGGGGCACCAGGTGATCGTTTGCTCACCGACGATCAAATCAAGAAACCAACTGCGACAAGCGGCCGGGGAGCTGGAAGGAGCCTCGGCGAACGTGTTCAGTTCGGCTATCACATTTCAGCGGTTTCTTGCCGACAAGAAGTTGCAAGCATCCTTGGGCCAGAACGATCTGATCATTGTCGATGAGGCTTCTTTGGCGTCCTCAAAACAGCTCTACGATTTTTTGCGTTGGGGCGAGCAGAAAGGATGCCGACAGATGATTGTGGGCGACCCTACACAGATCCATTCGGTCGATGCTGGCGACGGGTTTCGAATGATTACACAGATCTTCGAGAAACAGACGGCCAGGATCGAAAAGATCATCCGCCAAAAGTTGGAAGCGCTTAACGGTCATTACCTCAAAGCGATGCAGCTCTTCGGGCGCGACAAGATGCAGGAAGGGTTTTGGGAGCTTCATAAGGCGGGTGCCATCAAAGAGATCAAGGGACCAGAACGCATCGAGGCGTACGCACGCTCCGTCCTTAAGTCTCTGGACGGGACATGTCCCGCGGTTGCGTCGAACCTGACGCATCGCGAGAACGATTTGGTCGCGGAATCCGTGCGGCGAAAATTGCAGGACCAGGGGAAGCTTGCCGCCGAATGGACACTGAAGGTCCACCGTTCTCTTGCGTGGACCGTCGCCGAAAAGCGAGAGATTAAACGGCTCCAGCCCGGGATGGTCCTGGAAATGACTCAGGGAGAGGATTTGGGAAGAACGTGGAAAGTGTTGCGCGTCGAGGGCGGAAAGGCTGTCGCTGAGTCGAGGGGTGAGCAAAGGACCTTTACCCGGGCTCAAGCCTCGGCATTCGACGTGTGTGTTGAGCGCCAGATAGGGGTAGCGATTGGAGATCACTTGGTGGCGAATGCGGGGCGCCGCGATAGATATGGCGATATCAGCAACGGTGATCGGTTTGTGGTAGCGAGCCGGGACGGATTCGATAACCCTGTCAGCGTCGACGGGAAGGTGATCACGGGTCGCAACCTTTCGTACGGGTACTCGACGACGGCGATTAAAGTTCAAAGCGAGACGGAACAGAAAGCCATTTTCGGCATGGATCGTCACTCAATACGGCAGGTGAGCCGACAGGTTGTCAAGGTGGGATCCAGTCGCGGATGGGGCGACATCGAGGTATTTGTCGAAAACGTAGCGGATCTTGCACGGATTGAGAAAAGGTCAGGTGATCGAAAAGATCCGCTCGAGATACAATTGGACGCGAGTACTATCGAGAAGGAGATGCGGCCGAATGTCCAGGCTTTGTTTAGCGAGCTGCAGCGGATTCAGGGCAATAGAGGAGATCCAGAGAAGGTTCTCGAAATGGTCGGGGAACTCGACCTGCAGGCCGGCATTAACGGCCACCATATCGATCGAAGCGACCAGGGGAGGAGACTCGAACCGCTGCTCGAGGAGGAGCTGGCCACAGTGGATCTACAGGCGGGAGCTCGCAAGAATCGCAGTAAGCAGGCTATGGAAGCTACCAGGGAAGCACAACAGCAGCCGCCAGAGCAGGACAGGGGAATCGAGCGATGATTCAGCCCAGAAAGCTAGGGCGCAGATCCTACTCAAAGAGCGGCTCAAACGCTTCGAGGGTATCGAAGCCGTTTTTCACCCCCCTCCCCGTCTGTCGCGCGGGTTTTCGGGGCAGAGGTCGTGAGCTTTGCACCAATCAAAAAACTGCCAACAAGCGCGAGCGTAGGCCTGTCGAGTCTTCCGGTACGGATCGTGGCAGTGAAGAAGTCAATGTAAGTTTCAGTGACTTCGGGCCGGCGTTGGCTTGGCCTCAGGCCGACTCCTCCGGCTCGCCCTCGATCGCCGAGCGCACGCGTTAACGGTGCGCAGCCCGATGAATAGAGATACTGCTTAAGGATCGGTTGGTCCGAACGCAAAACGGCTCGACTTCCGCGGACGCTCCGAAGAGTTTACGGTAGCGCGCCATGAAAGACTTCACGGACCACCAAATTCAGTTTGAGCAAGTTTTTGATGGCGCTTATCGGTACCTAGATCGCTGCGGCGAATTCATGGATACGGTGAGAAAGGAGCTAAACTTTATGCACCTAGGAGTGAATCCGTCTGGCTGTGATATGGAATCGGCTGATTCATCAGTCCGACTCCAAGCCTCAATTGATCACGTAGTAGTCACGGATACTGAGCCTAATGACTCGTCGGAGCTGATAAAAATTGCGGATTTTTCTTGCGCGGCGGCCATGCGGATATTTCAACCATTTTCCATTGAATATAATCGACTGACGCTTTCTTCCCATATCCCCACCGCGAGCCTGGAAGAATCATTCGGCCTTAGCATCCGCTTTTTACCTGATCTGCTCGGCAAAATGTCAGGGTCTCTCGATTTGCCGCCTCACAACCAAGATCTGAATTTTGCCTTCCAGTCTGGAAGCCATCGAGTTCAAGTCCATTTGTATCCGGTTGCAGTGAATCTTCCTGCCCAAGAGAGACGACTTCCGGTGCTTGGTCATCCAAAAGCACACGGTCAGCACATCTTGCGGAGAGAAAAAAAACTTGAGCAGACGCCGGTCCGACCGTCTTATGCTCTAAGTCTCGAAATCTCAGTTTTCGAAAATGACCCAGTAGCGGAATCGTCCATACGACCCATTTACGAAAGAGTCTACGAGTATAAGAAGCGAGTGATGAACGCCTTAGAATCATGAACGCGACATTCACCAGTACGATCGGGGTTTACCGCCCGCTAGAAGCGAATAGAGAACCTGATTATTCGGAAGTTGGAAATTTCGAGGTGCACGCAGCAAATGCAATTTTTGGAGATTTTTGGTCGCGGACACAAGCTGCCCGTCCGCCATCCGTCGCTCCCCGCTCAAAGGCCGGTGTCACCACTCGTGTTAAGAGAAAGCTCCAGGGAATACTCATTTCCTTCTCTGGCGATGAAGCGTTGGTGATGTTCGACGACAGTGGAGAGAGGATCGAGTATTGGCTTCCCGCTGACTTGCTGCGCAAGAACGGCGTCATTGTCGCTGATCAACCGTTCGAACTTGTTGAAAGCGAAGTGACCGACAGCAGCGGATTTACTCTTCAATCGAAGATCGCACCCTTGGCGGACGCATCCTCCGGTACGATCGAGCCCCTGGCATTGACAAAGGTTTATAAAGCGAAACGAGACTTCCTGCTGAGGAAGTCAAAATAGCGTGCCGCCTGAATCGCTTACAATCACGTTTGCGGAGTCCGGGCGCGGGGAGACGATATACATAGAGTTTCCGACCGGAGAAGTTGGGGTGGTGGATGCGTCACCCTCTAGCTCTGGGTGCAGGCTCTCGCTTGCTGAGGAATTAAACGGACGGGAAATCGCCTTTGTGTGCCTTACGCACCCGCATAAAGACCATGGCGACGATCTAGTTCAACTTCTAAAATCGGGGAACGTCTCGCGATTCTGGCATTCGTTGCCGGACGTGGAGCCCTTCTTGTACCTCGTTACTCAGGGGACCAGGTTTAGAAGCTTAGTGTCACGACTCGCGGAAAAAGCTCAAATCGAACGCGCCCAGTTTGTCTTGGATCTTTGGACAACCTTGAGGTGCCGACAGATCGAATGTTTAGGTTTCGATGGATCGCGCGAATCTATCGAAGTAGGAGTGGTATCGATACATTTTCTCGCACCGGATCGCGGCGTGATCTCCCAGGAAATGGAGCGCTTGCAGAGCTGCTTGAACTCGAAGAAATCCCCGCCCGATCCGAATGTATTTTCGCTGATTTTAGCGCTCGAATACGAAGGCACCCTTGTGCTCCTTGGAGCTGATGGCTTAAGGGCGACTTGGAACGCAGCCTATTCGAAGTGGCGCAAAAAGAAGCTCCCGAGGGCGGCTGTTGTTAAGGTACCGCATCACGGCGCGAAAAATGCATTTGATCTCAGACCCGCAAACCAAAGAGGGCCAAATTGTTGGGATCTTTGTATAGACCGCCCCAATGCCATTATTTTCGCGGGAGACTTCTCGCATCCGGACCCTAAGGTCCACGCGGCTCTCGCCGGAAGAACTAATTTGAACTCATTTTTTGATCTAAGCGCAACGCCGACCGATTCAAATCCCCTTGGCCTTCATACACCAGGCGCACGGGCCAGGAGCAAGCAAATGAGACCGCAATCTCATTGCAAAATTGTTTGTGAAGTAAAGAATTCTGGCGCAGTCGAAATTCGCCGACTTTAGGCCTTCCGGCAAGTGCGGGATGAACCCTCACAGCCGATGTCCGGTAAGTTTCCGTTCTAAAAGCAGGTCGAGCAGGTTGAATCCGAAAACCGCGAAGTAAATTTTGGTTCGCGTGCTTCCGCGACGCCAACGGAAAGCAGCGTCGGCGATGCTTTCATCAAGGATCACGGCGACGTGAGTAATAAACATGTAAACGCCGTACTGAACGCGGTGGCGAAACCGAAAGGATCTTAAGCGACACCCAGCATCTGGCCGCCATAAAACTGCTTTTCGATTACCTGGTGATCAGCCACATCGTTCCGGCTAACCCGGCTGCGCCGGTCAAAAGGCCGACCTGTGTAGTCAAGCGCGGCAAGACGCCGGCCTTGAGTGTTGAGCATGCTCGGAGGCTTCTGGGTTCGATTCCCACCGATTCCCTCCAGGACCTTCGGGACCGGGCCTTGATCAGCGTGGTGCTCTTTTCGTTTGCGCGGCTTTCTGCTGCTCTTCGAATGAAGGCGTCGGATTTTTATGAAGCAGGGGTTCGACTCCCCTCGCCTCCGAGGAGACTTTCAATGGCCGCGCAATTCAGGGAAGTTGCGGCCAATCCCAAAATGAGCGTTCCTCCTTCATAGACGGAATCGCAAACATCCGGCGGCTCGCAGCGATCCAAAGTTGATCCGGTGAAGAAGTTTGACCTCATTGCACTAGCCAAAACGATGATCTCGAGTTCATTTCCGGCCCTGCGTGGAATGACATTAAGGGTTAAAATCATCGACACCGAAGATTACGTGATGGCCGTACGCCTTGAGAGTAAGGAAATTCATCTCGACGTGAGCCGGGAAGACGCCGCGCGTATGGGGCGCAGCGTCACGGCCGGGGTTCTGGCTCATGAGCTTTGCCACGCCGAAGAGGATTGCCGACACGGACCGTTACTCGAGACTTTGTTCTCTTGGTTTTGCGAGCGCATTCCGAGTTTGGAAATCAGGATGGAACGGCGCATTGATTCTGCGGTGATCCGGAAAGGATACGGAAACGAGCTACTCGCCTTTCAGCAGTACCACGACCGGCATTACGAGCCCTACGATCAAACAGACGGCCTGACAGTCAAAGAGATCGAGGAAGCGATCCGCCATTGTCGGTCTTCTATGCCTTGGGAACTGACCACCAGATCATCAAACAGGCCGTCCCTGTTCACTACCCGTGCGACGCTTGCGCAGGAAGCTGGCCGGAAGCCCTCAAAACGCGATCGCGATAGGTCCGCTGGGAAGGCCTGAGACCTTGAGGCGCGACCTCTTTCGGGTCTTGGCCGGTAAGCGGGCGCCAGAGATGGCATTCGTCGGTGATACCGATAGCGGTGACCGTCAAGGCGCCATCTCCCACTTCCCTGACCCATACCATTTTGATAGCGAGATCCTCAGCGCCGCGCCATTTGCAGAAATGATGGGGCAAACTACTGCAAACAACAAAGAACAATTATAGCGTTGTTCCGACTAGACGTTCCGACCGAACGCATTTTCAGCCGATATAAAATCGTAAGACGTTCTATTTAAACAGCTTATATACTAGAGTGCAATGGCAGGCCATGTTGGTATTCCGGAGCGTTCGGCGCCACTTTCCGATCCGTTTCAGGGTCTCTCGTGGAAGTTATCCAATTCGGATTTTGGAACCGCGAACCGGGGCCAGATTTCGTTCATGCATCAATACGAATCGACGGCGGGCAGATCCTCGAAG
>Ga0074045_10002001_pt1 | contig 19252 bp, 18 predicted proteins | sample BogForMeECP23OM2_FD_94442 | JGI IMG/M metagenome (GOLD analysis project Ga0074045, IMG submission 94442) | Bog forest soil microbial communities from Calvert Island, British Columbia, Canada - Bog Forest MetaG ECP23OM2 | ecosystem: Environmental > Terrestrial > Soil > Wetlands ...
ACGAGATTATGTTCCTCGTGTCTAACCTTGAAGTAGACGTTGCCTTCCAAATAGTCAGTGAAGAATCTCAGGCCAAGCTCGTAAGCGATTAGGCGAATAGCGTCGTAAAGGTGGGCAAAGTCGTTGTCAGTCAGGAAAGATCTTGCTTGTGACAGGTATCCTTGCAGGATTACATGGCAAATGTCGACTTCGAAGCGAACTGTCTCCCACTGCTCTAATTCTTCACCCAGAGGATTGCAGCAGGAGCGGAGGCAGTCACCAATGTCATAATGAATTAGACCGGGTTTGACGGTATCCAAGTCAACAATGCTGATCGCGTGCTGGGTGGCGTCGTCTATCATGACATTGTCGACTTTCGGATCGCCGTGAATCGGGCGCACGGGGAGTTTACCTTGCATCTTGGCGTCTTCAAGGACGTTCGCCCAAGCTCTTCGCTTACTCACAAACTGCTCACAATAATCTATGCTGGGGGATTTGGTCTTACAGCTCTGTGCCGAAACCTTATCATAGTGCCAAAGGTACAGAGGTGTGATGTGGAACCCCTCCAATGTATCAGCCAAGCTTTCTGGAGGCAAATCACTGATTAGGTTGTGAAACAGGCCGATGGCGTAGCCGACTTCTCTGGCATGATTAATATCCTGGATGGTGCCGAAAGACCGCGCGGCCCCAATAAAATTGATCGCGCGCCAGAAGGATCCTGCGCTGTCAATCCAATGGTCTTGTGCATCTTGTGTCAAAATTATGCTGGGCACTTGCCATCGGCGGCCAGTGCCCAGGGGCGTGAGTTTTAGGCGCTTCAGAACGTGCTCGGTTAGCGAGCGCATGTTCTGCATGATAAGGTCTGGCCGACGAAAGACGCGTGTATTTATCCGCTGAAGTATAAAGTGCTTTTCATCCGTTGAATGTAGGGTTACCAGAAAAGTATCATTGATATTGCCATTCCCAAATGCCCGGATATCCGCGACTTCACCCTCTGGTTTGAATTGGTCTGCAATGACCATAAGATTGGCGAAGGTTGTTCTTCTTGTGTTTCGATCTTCTGTCATGTGCGTCCTGTTGGATTTTCTGACCGCGACACCACTGACAGGACTAAAGCTTAAATCCTTCTTCCTGTGATGGTCGCTCCGAGTAAATACCTAGTTTAAAGTATTATCGCTCAATGAGTCCCCTGTCAATCTTTTTATAAAAAGGATTTATGACTTTGGGTGATAATGTCTCCTGGTAGGTTCATGATTCCTTCTGTGCCGAAGAAAAGGCAATCCCCCCTCAGGTCGTTCGTCTTGAGGACTTGATTGCATTCCGGCGGCATCTTGTAGCTGCTGTAATCAAAACTAAGGTTTTTTAGGCCCAAGTAACTGCCTCCGCAAATCTGTTCAGATGTCAATCTATTGTTTGGACTGAATGCAGAGCTATTCCTGTTGGGGGAAAATGATGTGTGCAGACGAGCTTAAAAGGAAATTTCCCTAAGTCAGAAGATACTGCAGCGAAACGAAGTCTATTTCAAAATAACGGGGTAAGGAGTCGATTGCTATCGAGGATTGCCCCAGATTTGTTTTGAACCTTCTGGCCAGATTCTCGATGAACGAATGCAAACATCTGCTTGCAGCAGCGGGTGATGAAAAGGCAGAACATCGACATGGTCACGAAACTCGGTGAGGATTGTTTTCCGGGTTCTGTCGGGGGTGCTGCTTTGATAGGCCTCAACAAATATCTCAAAATCCTTGCGATTCAATAGGCAAAGATAAAGCAACTATTAAGGCCGCTGCCGATGTTGAGAAAAATGAAGGTAGCTGTTAAACTTGGGAATAGGGCGTGGAGGGTTTTTATGAGTACAGCTGACTGGATATCGGTTGATAAAAAGGAAGATATTGGGGTCATCACTCTGGAGAGCCCTGAGTCCCGGAATTACCTTGACTCGGCAGCTCTTGAGAAGCTTGAAAGGTTGCTGACTGATCTTGAAAAAGACAGACAGGTAAGAGTTCTGATTATAACAGGAAAAGGGAATTTTTGTGCCGGGGCAGACTTAAGAGAGATGAAAGGGAAGGACACGAAGAAGGCGGAGATCTTTTCCAGGCTCGGACATTCGGTATGCGACTGCATTGAACATATGGACAAGCCCGTGATAGCGGCTTTGAGAGGTTTTGCCCTCGGGGGGGGCTGCGAAATTGCTCTGGCATGTGACATGAGGATAGCCGCAGAAAGCGCTAAAATTGGACAGACTGAGATTAATCTTGGTCTCATACCAGGATTTGGTGGGACTCAGCGGCTTGCCAGGCTGGTAGGCATTGGGAAAGCAAAGGAGTTGATTCTTACTGGACGGATCATCAATGCAAAAGATGCAGCGATCATAGGTCTTGTGAATTCGGTGGTAAGTGACGAAGAACTTCTCGAAAAGGTGGAGGAGACAGCACGTGTTATTGCGCAGAAAAGTCCTATCGCCCTTAAGCTAGCTAAGAAATTGATCAATGAAAATCAGAGGATAGGGAAAGAACTTGAGAGGGAGATCGAATTTTTTGCCAGCTGCTTTGAAACAGAAGATCATATAGAAGGGTTAAAAGCTTTTTTCGAAAAAAGACCCCCAATCTTTAAAGGAGTATAACGTTGGCTTTTGTCAGCCTTCTGTCAGTGGTTCCTTATCAAAGGTTGATGGCTCCAGTTGGCCTTCAACCTGATATGGCAAATTAGATGGTATATTCCTGGGTTATGGACAGCAGCATGTTGGCTACCCTTAGGGAAAGACGGCAACGTGCGGCGAGCGTATCTTAAGATATCTGAAAATTTCAGGCTCTCAACTATCAAGTGGCGTTGGTGATCACGTGAACAATGTAAATGCAGAGATTAAGCAGTACGGCATGCCCTCATACTATGTCGTGAAATGTCAATGAGACACCATACTGTTAAAAAAATTCATAATTATAAAGGTATCAGAAGACAAACTAAATAGAAATTTATCACGAAAGGCTCTATAGTAGCAAATTTAGCATGAAATAAAGGAAAAAAGGCGCGAATGGTAGAAGTGGCTGAAAAACAAATGGACGAGATGATATCTATGATTCACAGAGCACCATTGCTGTTCAGTATTAAAACAGGGGAGATAATGTCTCAACGCAAGATATTTTGCGTATAGTGCCACTTCGATTAATATAAGGTAATTGTTTAAGTTTATAAAATGCGTTTGATGAATGAAGGGACTTAAAATAGCAGTTGATCTGATTATTGAAGGTCTATTTTAGGAGGTTTCTTGATTTCAACGAGACCAAGAGTTCTCTGTGTTGATGATTCAAAGCTGAATCTGAAGATTCTTCAATCGGTGCTTACACCGGAAGGATATGAGGTTATTCAGGCAGAAAACGGAAAGGAAGCATTGGATAAAATCCAAGAATGCAAAGTCGACATTATTCTGTTGGATGTAGTGATGCCTCAACTTAATGGTTTTGAAGTGTGTAGAAGAATAAAAGAGGCGGACCAATTTAGGAACATCCCTGTAATCATGATTACTTCATTAAATTCAAAAAAGGACCGCATCAAAGGAATAGAAGCTGGCGCAGACGACTTTTTATCAACGCCCATTGATAAAGGGGAAGTAATTGCAAGGATTAAAATGTTACTTCGAAACAAGACACTTAACGATAATCTTAATGATGCATATAACAATATAATCAGCCTCACCTCATTCGGGGAAAACATCGTAAAAACTTATAGTCCAATGGAGTTCAACTTTGCCTCCAAGATCGACAGCATGGTGAATCAGATTATACGCAAGAGAAGTGATGTATTAGATAAACCACAAAGTGTTGTCGTGAGGATCCTGAATGAGAACAAGAAATATGAATGGTATCGATATGAATACATTTCGGGTAATTTCACTAAGGAGATGATAACCGTTGAACATGTTGATAGCATATTGGATTTACCTGATCGCAAACAATCAAGGAAACTATTCTGCAATAAATCAGAGGTGGAAAAAGAGTGCCAGGCATTTGCTGCGACGATCAGAAACTTCGATATAGTAATCTCGAATATGGTGTGTTATTTAAGCGATGTATTCTGCATTTTTGCCATTAATTATGGCAGGGACGTGACTAAGTATGATGAGGCGGTTTTAGATAATTTAGTCGTGCAGACATTGTTCTTAAGATCTCTGTCCATGCAAATAAAAGAAACGGAGGATGCCTTCATATATACAGTAAATGCCCTTGCAAGGGCAGCTGAAGCCAATGATGAGGATACTGGGAACCACATATTCAGGGTTGGTGAGTATTGTGCTATTATGGCAAAACAACTTGGATTGCCTGAGAAATTTATTAACGCTATCAATATGCAGGCATGTTTGCACGACGTGGGCAAGATTCATATTCATCCTGAGCTGCTCAAAAAGCAAGGAGATCTGACGCCGGAAGAGTGGAGTGAGATGAAGAATCATACAATCTACGGTGCAAAGATAGTAGGAAACCACCCCAGATTGATAATGTCTGCAACCATAGCGCTCTCACACCATGAAAGATGGGATGGTAGCGGCTACCCATATGGACTGAAAGGTGACCAAATCCCAATCGAAGGTAAGATTATAGCTATTGCAGACCAATATGATGCATTACGGAATGACCGATCCTATAAACCGGCCTTTGATCACAACACCTCCTGTAGCATAATAACGGAAGGCGATGGACGGACGATGCCCCATCATTTTGATCCTGATGTGCTAAGAGTATTTAGAACCGTTGTCTCTCAATTTGAAGAGGTGTACGAGAAATTGAAGTAACGATTAGACCAGGACATGCACTAGCGCGTGACTAACAAAAAATTCCTTAGAAATACATGCGTAATGTTAAAATGTAAGGAGATGTCATCAGCAATAATTAAAGGAGGCAACAAATGGTAAGAATTTTTAGAATATTACTTGTTGTCGGGATTTTGGTGTGCACGGTGGGTGGTTGTAGCTCTCTATCGGTGAAAGATCAGGGATCGGTGTATGTAAATCCTTCCCAGAGTCATGAAGAATGTTTCCAACTCTCGCCGTCACAAGTTTTGCACTATTCATTTAATACCTCTAAACCAGTTAACTTTAACATTCATTATCATGAAGCGGAGAACATCACCTACGCTGTTTCTCAAGACAATATAGCCGCTACTGATGGTACGTTCTATCCAGAGAAGGAACAATTCTATTGTCTGATGTGGACAAATTCTCAGTCAGCACCTGTTAGCCTCTCTTACAAATACAATATCGAGAAAAAATAAGAGCCATCTGGTAACGCTGAGCCAGGCTTACATGGGGCAACGTGAAGTCTCATGGAAGTACTCATTTGATAGTAATTCCATTATGATTGAAGATGCCGTGAAGGAGAGGGATGGTAACCATAACCGGGATCCTCAACGCATCCCGCTCCATTAAGCCTTTTATCCACAAGACTCCATTGATCTATTCAGCCTCTTTCAGCAAGCTGACAGGGGCTGAGGTCTATCTGAAGGCGGAGAATCTTCAGAAAACAGGCTCTTTCAAGGTCAGGGGTGCGTTCAATAAGATTCAGTCAATTCATGGAGGCAGCGTTATTGCGGCTTCCATGGGCAATCACGCTCAGGCAGTGGCCTATGCTGCGGGAAAACTTGGGATCGCTGCAACAATTGTGATGCCGGTGATTACAGCTACAGTCAAGCAGGAGGCGACAACAGGTTACGGCGCAAAGGTCCTGCTCCACGGAGAAACCTTTGATGAAGCTTTGGACTATGCTCTTTCTCAGACAGGATATACCTTCATCCATCCCTTTGATGATGATGAGATCATTGCAGGTCAGGGAACAATTGGATTGGAGATTATCGATGACCTTGACAACATAGACTTATTGTTTGTCCCCGTTGGAGGCGGGGGACTTATCGCGGGAATCTCAATAGCTGTGAAGTCTCATCTGCCTGCAGCAAGCATTATAGGCGTTCAGGCTTTCTCCGCGCCATCGGCGTATCGTTCACTCAAGAGCAAGACAATTCAGGCAGTCCAGCCATCGTCGACACTTGCCGATGGGATTGCGGTGGGCCGGATTGGAGAGAGGCCCTTTGAGATCATTAGTCGGCACGTTGACCATATACGACTGGTGAGCGAGGAAGTTATCGCTGAGGCGATGCTATTATTCCTGGAAAGAAAGAAGCTCGTTGTTGAAGGCGCTGGGGCCGTTTCGCTTGCGACGTTACTTGAGCACAAGGAAGACCTCAGGGGAAAGCGCGTTGTCCTTGTGGTAAGCGGGGGGAACGTGGACTTTACTCTCATGGACAGGATAATCCGCAAAGGACTTATAGTTAGCGGAAAAATAGGCATCTTTGAGGTTGTCGCTGATGATGTGCCCAACAGTCTCCACACACTCACGGGTGTACTAGCCTCACACAGGTCAAATATCCTGAATGTTGTTCATGACAGGCTTGCAGCGGACCTTCCTTTAGGAAAGGCACGAGTGATATTTATTGTGGAGACAAGGGGGAGGAAACATTTAGAGGATATTATCAATGACCTCAATATAAAAGGATATGAGGTAAAAAAGAAGTGACATAATGTTTTTTCATGTGACAGCGCCTCTCATTCACAGGCAAATGACGTGAGATGAGGGCGTCCGAAAGCGGGATTTAGTATCGTCTAATCTATCTTGACGATTACTCTTCTATGACGCGGTCCATCAAATTCACAAAAATAGATTGCCTGCCAGGTGCCGAGCATGGCCTTGCCCTCATCGATCAACACAAATAATGATACCCCGATGACGGTCGATTTGATATGTGCAGCGGAATTCCCCTCAATATGGTGATAATCTCCCTCAAAAGGGAAGATTCTGTTGAGGGTAGTCAGTATATCACGTTTGACTGATGGATCCGCACCTTCATTTATAGTTATGCCAGCCGTAGTGTGAGGCACGTAGAGATAACATGTACCGTTGCTGATCCCTGATTCTCTTATCGTCTTTTGAACCTCTTCAGTGATATCGATGAATTCTGTTTTAGCCTTGCTTCTTACGTTGAGCGCTTTTATCATGGGTCAAGTCCTCCCACAGCTCCCTAATGGTTTTATGTAGTGTCGGATGCATCTTGTCTGGCGCAATATCAACAAGGGGAATAAGCACGAACTCTCTCACATGAAGCATAGGATGTGGTAAATGAAGCCTTTCTGACGTGACAATCCCATCATCATAAAAAAGGATGTCAAGGTCAATTACACGGGGTCCCCATCGCGTTGTTTCTTCCCTGCCCATCGCATGCTCGATGTTTTTGAGTAGGTCAAGCAAATTTTCCGGAGACATATCTGTCTCTGCCTCAACCGCCATGTTAATAAAACGCGGCTGATCTTGTTTACCCCACGGTTCGGTTTCATACATTGCGGAACACTTTCTTATGACGATACCGCGTTTCTTCAAGTGTTCTAATGAGTTTAGGCAGTTGGCCTCCCTATTGCCGATGTTCGATCCGACGCCCAAATAGAAAATTGCCATTCAGACCACTTTCTTGATACGCTCGATGGCCTCTCTAATCCTTGCCGCTGGCTGTGTGAGCGCAAACCGTATATACCCTTCTCCTGGAGCACCAAACCCAACCCCAGGCGTTCCGAGAACACCTGCATTCTTGAGGAGATGTACGGCAAAACCTGTGGAGTCATAGGGAGGAGGAACATGTGCCCACACATAAAAAGAAGCCTTTGGCTTAGTCACCTTAATCCCAAGTGTGCTAAGTCCTCCGTGAAGGACGTCCCTGCGTTCTTGATAGGTTCTTCTGAGCTCACGCAGAAGGACATCTTCCGTTTGAAGGGCAACAATCGAGGCAGCCTGGATAGCCTGAAAGATCCCTGAGTCTACGTTCGTTTTAATTTTTCCCAATCCGGCGAGTACCTCTCTGTTTCCAACGGCAACACCTATCCTCCAGCCGGTCATATTATAAGTTTTTGAGAGAGAATGAAATTCAATGCCAACCTCTTTAGCTCCCTCGACTTCAAGAAAGCTTAACGGCTTCTCACTTTCAAAATAAACTTCAGAATATGCTGCATCATGGCATATGATGATATTGTATCTCTTTGCAAGGTCAATCGCTTGCTTAAAGAACTCTTGCGAGGCGAGAGCGGCTGTTGGGTTATTTGGATAGTTAAGGAACATCAATTTGGCCCTTGTGAGAATACCCTCAGGAATTGTCGTAAAATCAGGGAGAAAGCCGTTATCCTCGCTAAGGGGCATGATATAGGGCTGCCCTCCAGCGAACAAAGTCCCGACAGGATACACAGGATAACCAGGGGAAGGAACGAGCACCACGTCTCCAGGGTTGACAAAGGCAAGGGGGATATGGCCGATTCCCTCCTTTGAGCCGATAAGCGACAGTATTTCTTCCGCAGGATCAAGGACGACATTGAACCTCTTCTTGTACCAAGAAGCCACTGCTTCCCGGAAGGAGAGCATTCCTTTGTATGAAGGGTAACGGTGATGTTCGGGCATTTCGACAGCCTTTTTCATGGCCTGCACTATGTGGGTCGGCGTCGGGATGTCTGGATCTCCAATGCTCAGGTCTATCACATCAATCCCTTCTGCAAGAGCGGCTTGTTTCATTCTGTCAATCGATGCAAAAAGATAGGGGGGCAGGTTTTTAATGCGGTCTGCTAACTTGATGGTGATCACTCTAAAACCTCCACTCTGATAAGATATTCAGACTTAAGCATGAGCCGTTGATATTGTCTCATGGAACAACGCCTTATCCCTGAACCTGAATATCACGACGAGAAACTCTTTTCGTGAAGAAGTATGACAAATGGTCAAAAAAAGAGGAATAGAGAAATTGTAGAGAGACGATTGCCTTTAAGGCAATCGTCTCTCTACTGCTGCAAGAGCTATTATTTGGCAGGAGCTGGTGCTGATGGTGTTGCAGCTGGTGCAGCTGGTGCTGCAGCCTTATCTGCTTTCTTTGCTTTTTTCTCTGCCTTGGTTTTAGCCTTCTTTACGCTCTTTGCAACCATTTTTCCGTCTTGCTCTGTGTACTTGGCGGTAACTTTATCTCCCACCTTGACGTCTTTGAGCATCTTCTCGTCTGCCATGAGGGTCATGTCGCCTTTCTTCCCCTTCACGGTAACAGACTTGGCTGCCGCGTCAACTGCGGTAACTTCACCGGTAACTGACTTTGGCTTGACTTTCTTGTCTGCCGCTGGCTTAGTGTCTGCCTTAGGCGCTGTTGCAGCTGGCTGGTCTGCGGCGAAAGCTACCGCAGATATCGAAAGTACAAATAACAGTGCTACGAGGATCACTGAAAACTTCTTCATTATCTAATCACCTCCCTTCTCATTCGAGTTTTGTTCCCCAATTCTTGGCATCTTTGTTACAGCAATACTTGTGCCAGATTTTAATAAAAGGCATAGGTCTCTTTAACTGATTATTTCCAATCTTCTTCTATGTCTCTTAGGCATCATCTCTGAATAGTTAAATCCCTTTTTCAGGAAAGGTATCCTCTTTTGAGGAACTCGGATGTATCCCGAATTTTTCGAGCCTGTACCAAAAGGTCTTATAACTCATGCCGAGTAAGCGGGCAGCCTTTGCAGCAACATTGTTTGCTCTAGTCAGCGCCTGTCTTAACAGTTCTTTCTCAAGTTCCTCAAAATTGATGCCCTCTTCAGGGAGCTCGATATCCATGATGCCACCTTCATTACGAAGTCGCAACTCGCTCTTGATGTCCTGAAGTTCGATTTTGTCGGTGTCACTCATCAAGACCGCCCTTTCAATGACTGATTCCAGTTGTCTTATATTGCCGGGCCAGTGATAATCGATGAGTGCCTTCATTGCACCATCGCTCACGCCTGTCAGCTTTTTTCCGAACTCCTTATTATATTTATCACGGAAAAAAATCACTAGAGACGGCACGTCTTCTTTTCTCTCTCTCAGAGGAGGAAGATCAACTGTCACTACCCTAAGACGGTAATAAAGATCTTCTCTGAATTTTCCCGTCGCTACCTCTTTTTCGAGATCCTTATTTGTTGCTGTTATTATCCTGACATCAATTTGGATGCTCTCCTTTCCTCCAATTCTCCTAACTTCTTTATCTTGTAGAACCCTCAATAGCTTAGTTTGAGTTAGCAAAGGGAGGTCTCCAATCTCATCGAGGAAGAGCGTTCCTGTATTGGAAGATTCAAAAAGCCCAATCTTTCTGTGTGTGGCACCTGTAAAGGCGCCTGGTTCATAGCCAAAGAGCTCACTTTCAATGAGAGTATCAGGTATGGCAGCACAATTGATGGCTGTAAAAGGACCTGTTTTCCTTTTGCTGTTATAGTGGATCGCCCTTGCAACAAGTTCTTTTCCAGTCCCGCTTTCCCCGCGGATGAGGATAGTCACCGAGGTTGGGGTGACCTTTTTTACAATTTCCATGGCCTCGCTCATTTTTTTGGATTTACCAACAATCCCCTCAATCTTAAATTTTTCAAAAAGGGCATTGTGCAGTCTAATATTCTCTTTGAGAAGATGCATTCTCTCTGCTGCCTTTTTGACGGTAAGTACAATCACATCCTTTTCGAGAGGCTTCGTCAGATAGTCAAAGGCACCTTTTTGCATAGCCTCCACCGCAGATGAAATGGTCCCATATGCTGTCATGATAATCACCGCTGGTTTAACGGAATCATCACTAAAGGCGTCAAGAAGATTCACGCCACTCATCCCGCCCATTTTGAGGTCTGTGATCACTACATCAGGATTAAGGGTGTTGATTAACTCTAACCCATCTTCTGCAGAGGAAGCGGTATGCACCTCGTACCCCTCCTCCTCAAGAATGGTTTTGATTATGTCCTGCTGACGGTATTCGTCATCTATCACGATGACAACGGCCATGGTCCCTCCCATCGTAAGAAAAATCACATTCAGTGCGAAAGAGATCTACGCTGTTCAATTTACATATCATCTTCAGGCAAGGGAAGGTGCAGTTTCACCTCACTGCCTTTTCCCTCGATACTATTAAATTCAACCCTGCCAGCGTGCTCTTCCATAACCCTCTTGGTCATGGGGAGTCCCAGACCAAGGCCATTCTGCGTCGTGGAAAAGAAGGGTTCAAATATTCTGGAGAGATTTTCAGAAGGGACCCCCTTCCCGTTATCTACTATCGATAAGACAAATTCGCCGGCGTCCACCACCGTTTTGACTGTTAATATCTTGTCCCCCTGCAATGCTTCCATCGCATGAAAGGCGTTGGTAATGATGTTCAAGATACATGACTTGAAGAGATCAGGGTCTACTTTGAGCTTCGGTGTGGAGATATAATCTCTTACGATATTGATGCCATCAGCCTCCGCCTTTGCCCAAATCAGGGACATGACATCCTCGATAAGATCATTGACCCTTACTATTTGTCGAGTGATTTTGATCGGCCGACTGTAATCCAGGAATTCATTTACGAGCTTATTAAGTCGTTGAATTTCTTGTTTTATACCGTTGATGAGACCGTCAAATTTCTGCTCTTTCTCTGTACCAGCAGGTCTGTATTTTTCGCTGATGTGATCGACACTTAAATTTATAAAATTTAAAGGATTCCTTATCTCGTGGGCCATATCTCGTGAAAGCTGCCCCAACCCGGATAAATGCTCCGCCTCTCTCAATCTCTGTTCCAGAGTGCGGCTCTCCCTAAGGTTTCGGACCATGAAGTTAAAACTCTCTGAAAGCTGTCCTATCTCGTCTCTGTTTTGAACGGGGATATTCTGATTGAGATCTCCTGCAGCAACTCTCTGCGCTGCGTTGACGACTCTCTGAATAGGACGTGTATATTGTCTAGAAAGGACCAAAGCAATAAGGATGCCAATACCAAAAACTGAGGCAGTAGCAACAATCCTCTTGATAGTATTAATTTTTAGGCTATGAGTGTAATCGTCCTTGTTTATTCTTAAGTGGATGTACCCGTACTGGGTGTCGCCGGCAACTACAGGCAGAATGACGTTGTATGCTCCCGCCTCCTCTGACACAGGCTCTCCCAGTTCAGCCTTAATGATGAGTTCTTTTCTTTTATGCGTGAGAGGCTGTCCTTTTTTTGAGGGGTTAGTGCTTGCCACTACCTCCTTGGCATTGCTGATTATTGAAATCTCCTTCACCCCCTGTGTATTCAATTCGGATAGATATTTTGACAACCGTGCCTCATCTGTCTTTCCCGTCCCAGTAACCTCTTCAACCCCTATCTGTATAGCCTTTGTGAGGTCACTCGTCTGGCGTTCTATTTCAACGAAAAGGCTTTTCTCAGACTGTGAATAAATAAAGAGGAGCACTGAAATGAGCAAGAAATTCAAGAAAAGCATCATGATAATAAGTCTCATGTTAAGAGAAAGGCTAAAAGGATGTTTTTTAAGCATAATCAAATAATACCATAGTAGGAAGCAAGTAGTCAGTCTCTGAACATTTCATGCGAAGAGACGATTCAGAAAAAGACATTTTTATTGCGATGAGGATGATCTTGAATGAGAGAAGACATAAGAATCTGTGGTATGCTGCGGTCTTGAATTTATTTGTGATTGTTACTACTATACATTACAATGCTTTTAACAAATGCATCTGAGCTGTTCAAAAGGATGAGTCATGCAGCAATGCGTGCAGGCAGAAATCCTGAAGAGGTAAGACTTGTTGCGGTCACAAAGACAGTGGATGTAAAGGACATAGTTGAGGCAATGGAGGCTGGTCTGAGAATCTTTGGAGAGAGCCGGATACAGGAGGCGCAGAAGAAGGTGATGGACGATAGGCTCAGTGAGATGAGAGCGGGGATGGAATGGCACTTTATAGGGCATCTCCAGAAAAATAAGGCAAAATATGCGGTAAGCATGTTTGATCTGATCCATACCGTCGATTCAGTCTCCCTTGCAGAAGATCTCAACAGAGAAGCAGAAAAGGTCGGGAAAAATCAACGTGTCCTCGTGCAGCTCAAGCTTTCAGAAGAGGGATCAAAGCGTGGAGTCTTTGAACAGGAGCTAGCGTCTCTGCTTGAACGTATACATGGTTTGGCTAACTTAAAACTTGAAGGGCTGATGGGGATGCCTCCATACTTTGAAGACCCTAAAAATACAAGGCAATACTTTCGTCGATTAAGAAAGAGGCGAGACATGGCAGAAGTGGAAGGATTCCATCTCCCTGAGCTCTCCATGGGAATGTCTCATGATTTTGAAGTAGCGATAGAGGAAGGAGCGACATTGGTAAGAATAGGGAGCGCATTGTTCGGTGAAAGGAGCAAACGTCTATGACTGGTTTTATTGGCGGTGGCAACATGGCAGAGGCCCTTATAAAGGGACTCACCTCCAGAGGTGAAAGGGATCTTGTTGTTTCAGAGCCTAGGGAAGACAGGAGGAGATATCTTGAACAAACATATCGGATAAAGACCACCCCGTCAAATAGAGAAGTGGTGACATCAAGAAACATCATAATCCTCGCAATCAAGCCCCAGAGCATGAATTCTGTTCTTGAGGAAATTAGTCCTTTCGTCAATGATACAAAAACTGTGATATCAATTGCAGCCGGTATAACCCTCTCGTTGCTAAAATCAACCCTGAAGACGAACAGGTTGGTCAGAGTTATGTCAAACACACCTGCATTAGTGCAGGAGGGAATGTCTGTAATTTCTCTTTGCACATGCTTGCCTGAGAAGATCATTGCTCCAGTGAGGGATATCTTCATGTCTATAGGAAAGGTCCTCACCCTGCCTGAAAAGTACATGAATGCAGTTACTGCTTTGTCAGGGAGTGGGCCGGCTTTTATTGCTTTATTCATTGAGTCAATGATAGAGGGTGGGATGAGGATGGGCCTGAGCAGCGAAGATGCGACAGCTCTCTCGGTTCAAACATTATTGGGCACGGCACGCCTTCTTGATACGGGCATGTCTCCGGAAAAGCTGAGAATAATGGTAACATCTCCTGGTGGAACGACTGCCGCAGGCCTCAAAATTTATGAGGAGAGCAGCTTTAAGCAGACTGTCATAGATGGTCTACTGGCAGCATTGAAGAGGGCAGATGAATTAGGAAAGGGGGAATAATGCTTGTCCTGGGCAATCTAGTGTTAGCTTTTGCAACAATTCTCGACTATATTCTTGAGATTTATATGTGGATCGTGATTGGCACTGCATTACTCAGTTGGGTCAATCCGGATCCCTATAATCCGATCATCAGGTTTCTTCGGGCAATAACCGAGCCCGTATTTGGACCGATAAGGAGGCTTATTGGCTATAGACTTGGTCCCATAGACATCTCCCCCCTCATCGTAATACTTGCAATTATTTTTACTCAAAAGTTTCTGGTGAGGTCACTATTTGAACTGGGCATAAAAATAAAAGGAGGGTCTGTAATATGAGAATAACACCGCTTGACATTCAACAAAAGCAGTTCCCTGTTAAGTTCAGAGGTTTTGAAGTTGATGAAGTATACTCCTTCCTTGAACTGGTGAGGGAAGAGTTAGAAGAACTCCTTAGGGAGAATGCGTCTCTGAAAGAACAATTGAGCAGGGCCGATGAGCAGTTAAAGGAGCATCGCAGCCTTGAAACCACCCTTCGTGAAACCCTGATGACAGCTCAGCAGATGGTTGAAGACTATAAGACAAACGCAAGAAAGGAAGCAGAACTCCTCATAAAGGAGGCAGATCAAAAGGCAGACAATATCATAAAAGAGGCGCAAGAGAGGGTAGTAAAAATACACGAAGACATTGTTGACCTGAAGGGGATCAGGAGGCACTTCAAAGAGGAGATTAAGAGGCTCATTGAAAGTCACCTTAAAATGCTAGAGTTTGACAAGGAGAGAGAAGGAGAAGAATCAGGTGAAGTATAGTGCCCTCAAAGGCATACAAGACGTACTCCCTCCCGACATCGAAATCTGGCAGCATATAGAATCTACCGCGCAAAAAATGTTTCATTTATATGGGTTTCAGGAGATAAGGATTCCCATTATTGAATCTACTGAAATATTCACCAGAAGCATAGGGCTAGACACTGATATCGTAGAAAAGGAGATGTATACCTTTAGTGATAAAGCGGGAAGGAGCGTTACCCTGAGACCTGAAGGGACAGCGCCGGCGGTAAGGTGCTTTGTGGAACATCATCTTCACAACAACCCCTCTCCTCAGAAATTCTTTTATCGAGGCCCTATGTTCAGATATGAAAGGCCTCAAAAAGGCAGATTCAGGCAATTTTACCAGATAGGGGCTGAGGCGTTTGGAGTGTCATTCCCATCCCTAGACGCGGAAATAATTATGCTGCTGAAAAAACTGTTCGAAAAGATAGGATTGGATGAGCTTAATTTTGAGCTAAATTCAATAGGGTGTGAAAAATGCAGACAATTTTATAAGAGTGCCCTAATGACTTTTCTAAAGGACAAGCTCCCAGATTTCTGCCCTGATTGTCAGCGCAGGTACCATCTGAATCCCCTGAGGATCCTTGACTGCAAGGTTGATGAATGCAAGAGCTTGCAGGAAGGCACCCCGGTGGTTACCGAATATTTGTGTGGCGATTGCAAGGAACACTTTGAAGACCTCCTTTCAAGGTTAAAAATATTCAAAATACCCTATACTCTCAATCCTAACCTAGTGCGCGGTCTCGACTATTACACACGGACTACTTTTGAAGTGACGAGTGAACACTTGGGTGCACAAAAGGCCGTGGCTGCGGGTGGTAGATATGACCGCCTTGTTGAGGAATTCAGCGGTCCTCAGGTTCCAGCCATAGGATTTGCTATAGGAATGGAAAGGCTGGTTGCCCTTATAAAAGATAAGATCGTCTCACGTCCCTCGGCACCAAAGGTTTTTATCGCTACCCTTGGTAAAAGTGCTGAAACAGAAGGGTTCAGGATAGCCGAAGATTTGAGAGAAGCAGGCTATTGGATTGAGGTAAATTATGGAGGAGCATCCCTGAAAAGTCAACTGAGAAAGGCTGACAGACTCGGTGCTGAATTTACTTTTATCATCGGCGATGATGAACTGAAGGCAGGGAAGATTAAATGGAAAAATTTGAGGACTGGAACAGAAGGTGTAACCGAATTAAGAGGGGGTCTCTCGGTTATTGATGATAGTTCTGCCCAGCTCGATGATTGGCCGGAATGATGACACTCAAATCATCCAACAGCATCAAGTTTTCGTATCCTTAACTTTATTCCCATCTTATCCGTGATGTCCCTGCACTTAGAGATATCTACGCCTTCAAGTTCAACGACGGTTGCCTGAACGTCAGGGATATATTTCGTTGCCTCGGAGATAAAGGTTATCACCTCCTTATATGCACTCTTAAAGGTAGGCCTGCACACCCTCTCATAGGTTTCTTCATCATGGGCATTAAGGCTGACTGAAATCGAATCCACAATCCCCTGCAATTCCGGTACGATATTCCTTTTATGGATGATATTTCCGTGTCCATTGGTGTTCAGTCTAACCCTGCCCCCCTTTTCTTTTATCCATGCACACAGCGATTTCACCGTATCCAGTCTAAGTAGGGGTTCACCATATCCACAGAAGACTATTTCTTTGTATTGCACTGGATCTCCGATGGCCTGTTTCAATTCCTTCTCCGTTGGTTCTCCTTCCAGTTTAAGATTATGCCCCTTTACATAGTCTGTATGGAATCTGACGCAAAAAGTGCAACAACTCGTACATCGGTTGGTTATATTCAGATAGAGACTGTCTCGTATCTTATAGGCTACCTCGCCTTCAGGCAATTTCCCAATGTTAAAAAGCCTCTTTGCGTTGAGGCTCGTGATTCTGTCTATATCCTCGATTAATACCCCCCTGAGGCCTGCGAGATACTGTGCGATATGCACGATAAAAGCAGGTTCATTCCTGCCCCCTCGGAGAGGCTCTGGCGTAAGATAGGGTGCATCCGTTTCAATAAGCAGATACTCATCCGGTATCCTGCGCGCTATCTCCTGAAGGCCTCGCGCATTCTTAAAGGTCACAGGGCCTGCTATTGAAATAAAAAAACCCATTCCTATCGCCTTGTTTGCCATGTCAGTGTCACCGGAAAAACAATGCATCACGCCTTTTTTCACACCCGACTCGGTCAATATCCTGAGGGTATCGTCTTTTGCTTCCCTGCTGTGGATTACCACTGGAAGGTCCAGGTTCTTGGCATAATGCAGTTGTCTGATAAAGGCGTCCCTCTGGATATGCCTGGGTGAAAGGTCATAATGATAATCGAGACCGATTTCTCCGATCGCGACTACTTTAGGAATAGGAGAGGCGTTACAGGCGCTGCCTGACCGTGGATCAAAATTTACCTCGTCACTTTCAGACTCCCGGCGCGTTCTTGCAAATGACTTGATCTGATTGAATGTCTCCTCTGTAAAGTCCTTTGCATCATGGGGATGAATGCCCACAGTGGCGTAGATAAAGTCGTAGTTCATAGAAAGCTCTACTGCACCTTTACATCCTTTGATATCAGAACCTATTGTTATGATAGCCTCCAGCCCGGCAACTCGTGCTCTTTTGATAACCTCATGTCTGTCTTTATCAAAGGCATCCATTTCCAAATGGCAATGTGTATCAATCATGTTACACCGCGAGATAGTTACTATCTGAATTTGTTTGGCAAGCACTCACGTCAATTAACCCCCAGGACATAAGGTGACTTCAATAATACGGACATAGGATGCGAGCTGCAGCTTTTCATGAGTGAAGGAATTGAGTGATCACCCCTGATGATCACCTCGTCGGGATCTAACCGGAGCACCTTCGGCATGCTTGTCGATTAGCCTCCCTATCTTTATCGTCGCACAGTCACATTTGTTTGCAACGACAGTTCCTTTAACGTCGAGTCGGAGACCGAGTGTGTCTTGGGCGGCCACGCCCATTGGATAAGCCATGGAATTGTATCCAAAGAGTCTGTAGTACCTAGATTCGCTCGCAGGTGTAATAACGGGGGTAGCTTGGATATGCGTTCGGCAAGCTGACGCCACGGCGGGGTTGCCGAGATTCGCAGTTTGAGCAACCTCCAACTTTTGTCGTCCGTTGATGGAAGGTCCCCCTAATCCATCAAGGACAAAAAGTCGTACCCTAGAAGCATCTTTTTGAATTAATGGCTGCATCAGATTTTGCATCGATCCTCCCTATAAATTCTTGACGACTGAGGGGTAGAGTTTGGCGTTTTTTCTGAGCATAAACTATTGGTAATAATATGGCAAATTATCCATATACCATCATAATTCATGAGCTTGTTTTTTGCAACCTTTGGAAGGTTGGCAAGTAAAACAGAATTCAGTCACGGTTAAAGAGTCTGAGAGACTAAATGCTATTTACCTGTTTTCTGGGGATCTTTTGCTCTAAATTGACTTTTATTAGGGATTTTTATTATTCTTATCCTTCATACTTTTACGGGGCGTAGCGCAGCTTGGTAGCGCACCTGCCTTGGGCGCAGGGGGTCGGAGGTTCAAATCCTCTCGCCCCGACCAGTCAGATTTTGTTAAGGATAGGAGACTTTTTTTAGCCGTAGATAATGCGTCAAATCCTGATTGAGTTCATTTGTATCTAGGTATAATAAATGATGTTTATTAACAAAGGGTTTGGTTGCGCCTGTAGCTCAGTCGGATAGAGCAACTGCCTTCTAAGCAGTAGGCCACAGGTTCGAATCCTGTCAGGCGCGCCAGTATTCCAGTAGTTTAGGACTGCCTTTTTATCAATATATAGAGGACGTATCTTAAGTCCTCTAGTTTTTTAACCGTGCCGGTGTTATCCTTCAGTTCTTCCAGTATGTGTCCGTGGTGGTCGCCCTCGCGTGACCAAGGAACTTCTTAGTGGCTTTACTGCGCCCAGAGACATCAACTCCGCATGGAAGGCGTTGAAAATCTACTAGTACGCTGCGTGGCACTGCCTGAGAGCGTTTGCAACCTCAGTATTGACTGACTCCTTGTAAATTCTTCGTCGGGCAGATACCAACCGGTCTTAACAGGATCTATCACCCTGAACTACCATGATGCTCGTAGTCTTTGACCCAGAAAGGGTCTCTCTGAGGAATATTTCTAGATGTACATAAAGAAAGGGTGATCTCAGGTTAAAAGCTTTATCCTGCCACTCCGCACTGCAGATATTGTTTTTCGACAACAACCCTCTCTATGCAGATAGCGCCTTCATGTATTATGTCTGGAATGGTCACGTCACCGCCGCGAGAAAAATGATATTATACTATGTGATGTCTTGGTTGCTTTTATCGGTTGTCTTCCTGTCTCTTATTTATCTTGTGCAGCGCTTCTGGTTTGTGCGAGCGTGGCGATTTACTGACTCGATCAGGCAACACAGGTGGAAAGTCCTGCTGCGGTGTCTTTTGATCA
>Ga0074045_10002002_pt1 | contig 19244 bp, 17 predicted proteins | sample BogForMeECP23OM2_FD_94442 | JGI IMG/M metagenome (GOLD analysis project Ga0074045, IMG submission 94442) | Bog forest soil microbial communities from Calvert Island, British Columbia, Canada - Bog Forest MetaG ECP23OM2 | ecosystem: Environmental > Terrestrial > Soil > Wetlands ...
AAGGGATGGCGCCCTAGACGTCATCGCCACGGCACTGCTTCCGCGCTGACGCGATGAGTTAGTGCGTGTCTGCCGTCTTGGGGGCAGGCGGGCACTTGATTCCTTTTTCTTTTTTCCACGATGTTACGTTCACCGGCTTGCCTTGCATGCACGTCGTCATGCCCTGGTGCGCCGCCCCTTTGAATCGGATGGCGGTGCCGGACTTCGGGGCCTTCCCCGTGAAGAGGAGATTGTAGATATCGCCGCTCTTGGAATCGATGAGGATGTGGCAACTGGTCTCGACCGCGTTCTCCACGCAACCGGAACCGCGAATCGCCTTGGCTTTTGCAGCCGACTGGCTTGCAGATTGCCCTACCGCAGCGGTGCAGAGACTCAAGAGAAGAAGTAATCCTGGAATCGTTTTCAACTGGCGCAATCCTCGTCGCTCGGATGATAGCAAACGAAGGTTGCAATCAGGAGCGGCGCGAGAAATACAAAACCAGTGAAGCCGAGGTGTGCGCGGCAGCCGCCAAGCCTGTCTCTCGATCAGACTGCGGCCGCTTTCTTGATCTTGTCGTAAATGTCTACCAGGACCTTGTTGCGTTGCGGCTTGGGGAGGTCGTCCAGCGGATGTTCGGGATCGTTGGCCGCCTGATATGTCTTGAGCACGGAGTCATTGACGGTGCTGGCACTGACCGCGATCCACATGATGGTTAAGCCCGAGTTCTTGGCCTTCTCCAGCAGCGGCGGCAGTTCCTGTTGGGCGATGAAATCGGAGGCGAGGAACGATTGCGAGACGAGGAAGATGGCCATACTGGCCGATTGCAACGCCTTCTCGATCTCGCTTTGCCAATTGGCTCCCGCAAGTATTTTCTTGTCGTCCCAGGTATTGAGCAGTCCCTGGTCCACCAGCGGCTTGAGAAACTTCTTGAGTTCGGCAAGCCACCTGTCGTCATCGTGGCTATAGCTGACGAATACTCGCTTCAGCACGACGATGCGGTTGGCGAAGTGAATGAATCTGATCTTGTGGTTGGTCCGGTCGATCTGGTAGGTGATTTCCACCGGAAGGTCGGGATGAACGTACTTGATCAACTCTCCGCTGGCGTCTTTTCCCAGGGACTGTACGCGCAGCGGATAGGCGTCGGGATTGCTCGCCAGATCGTCAATCACATTCAGCAGTTTAGGGAGCAGTTCGCTGGGGAGCTGGTCGCGCAACTGGCGCGCCTCTGCCGTATAGGCATAGGCGTACTCGGCGGATTCGACAGGCGTTTCAGGCATGGGCCGCGCTCCCCACTGCGGAGGCCCGCAGCAGCGATACCAGCTTCAGTTGCCGGGCAGCATCGTCCACTGCATAGACCAGTTCAAGTTCCGTGCCGTCGATCCTTTGCCGCAGGAAGCCGGTAGCGGCGTCCTTTCGAGCATCGGATGGCCTCGGCTGGAGCATGAGGGCATCGAACGCCTCCTCTACCTTCAGGCGGTCTTCCGGGTTGAGTTCGGCTTTCATCTTTCGCACGTCATTGCTGGAAAGAACGGAGAAATCCGCTTTCGAGGTGTTCACCGAGTCGGCAATCGCGTTGACCCGGCTGCGGGCGATCTGTTCACTCTCGATCCGCGAGAACTCCAGAATAGCTTCGTTGGGGACCGTAATACTGGCCGCGCTCGCGCCCCCTTCGCTCTTCCTCAAGCTCAGCATGGCCTGCTTCAATTTCGCGGCGTCGGCACCTTGTGCTGACATCATGTCGAGCCAGGCTTTGCCGCGTCGCAGGGCATAAAACATAAGAAAGAGAAGGCCAAGCGCGAGTCCTGACCACAGGCCGGCACGCCACCGCCATTCTTCGACCACGATTGCGACGCAAATGGCGAGCGCCAGTATCGCCGCGCCGGTTTCAATCCGCCCAATTATGCTCCCCCAACGGTGTGATTTCCGCTGAGTCTTCCAAACAGCACTGGACGCGCCGGAGAGACCCAGACGGCGGACCACCATCTTCTGCCGGAAGACTTTGTACAGGAGCGGCAAGTTCAACAGCAGCGAAACCGCACCGCCCAACAGGCAGACCATGCCCAGCACAATACAAACCATCATTACTCTATTTGCCCAGCCCGTTTCGTTTTCGCCCCTAAATATGGCGGAAACGATTGTGCCGAACACGCACAGAATGAAACACCAAATGAAGATGTTATAAAGCCGGTACGAGATCCGCTGCCCGCGCGTAAGCTTCATGGCTTCCTGTTCACGCTCCAGAACAGCCACTACGCGGTCGAAATCCGCGCGATCCAGTTCTTGATTGGCAACCTCGCCCATCCAGTGCTCCTGAAATATTCGTGTGCTGAGTTGGCCGTAGCATAGCATCAGCCCAAAGCTGGAAGCTATCTCATAATCGGTTTTGGATAAGGACAAGAGCGCGAAGGGCCAGACAATCGTCGTCGCGCTGAAGTGCTAGACAAGAGGTCTACTAAGTGATGGGGCGGTTCTCACGATGCCTCAGCTGTGACTTGACTTGGTCGGGGGACGCAACATGGGCCACTCGTTCCCACCCAACGAGTGGCCCCGGCGCCAACTGGTTCCGGCTTCTGGCCGATCCGGTTACATCACCCTGCTCTAAGTCAGGAGCCTCACTGCAGAGTGTAGTTGGCGACACCTATTGGGCTGGTGGAGTATCCGTTGGCCGCTACGATCGCCCGCACCTTCGCCGACTGCGTGATCGCGAAGGGACCGCGATAAATCGGCGACGACAGAGTTGGCGTTGAACCATCGACGGTGACATAGATCGTGGCGTTCTGCAGGCCGTCTCGAATCGAGACGGTCAACGGAGTGGGATACGTGCCGGACGCGGGTGAAATCGCAGGCGCTGGCGCCGCAGTCATCCCCATCCCCGAGCCGTATCCTCCACAACCCAGATTCATGACGAGAGCTAAGATTCCGACCGATAACAACTTCATGATTGCCTCCTACGAGCGACTTGGTTCTAGGGTGGAGACTCGACCGCGCCGCATGAATCGAGGTTAGGATGGGCCGAAGCCAGGGTTGTCATCAGAAAGCAAAATGAATGTCACAAGGGCGTCACGGCGTAATCGGCGGATACTGTGAGTGCGGTGATCTTGGCTGGAATGAAGAGTCAGTGCAAAAAACGCCCGGCATGGGCCGGGCAGCTAGAGTTCTGGTTGGGTTTGCGAACGCTCTTGTGGCCTCGCTGTCGACTTAGATGCCATCACACATTCACGCGATGCAACTGGCGCACGGCGACCGCTGTGTTGCTTGGGCTGTGGAAGGCTTGGGCTCCCGTGGGCGACGCAAAGGGTGACATGGCGTTGTGAATCGGTATGATGGTGCGGACAGAATATGGCGACCGTCGCGGCCGGCGTTCACGGCGCCGGCGGGAAGGAGAAAGCAATGTTTTGCAATCATTGTGGCAAGGCCAATCCGGATGACGCTCGAGTCTGCGCTCACTGCGGCGCGCCAGTGATCCCCGTCTCGGCCCAGCGCCATCTGGTGCGTCCGCGGGCGGGACGACGCATAGCTGGGGTGTGCGCTGGCGTGGCGCAATATTACGACTGGAACGTGACCACGATCCGCATCTTGTGGCTGCTGCTGTTCTTGTTTGCCGGCACGGGCGGGTTGCTGTATCTCATCCTGTGGATCGTGATGCCGAACGAAGCGTAAGAGGGTGGTACAGATAACTCGGCTTTTCGGACCTCTGCATGAGCGACAATAGTGACCGCGATCTCGGCATGACACGCGACATCACGCGCCGTGACTTCTTGAACGGCGTCAGCCTCGGTGTCGGCGGCGCGCTGCTCGCATCCAGCGCACCTCTGCTGTCCGCGCTGGAAGACCTCGCGTCGAAAGACCCCGACAGTGCTGGCTATTATCCTCCTGCGCTTACCGGACTGCGCGGCAGCTACGACGCCACCTATCAATACGCGCACGCGTTGCGCGATGACGCTTTCTGGGACGCGGCGCCTAAGCCGTCGAACACTACAGAGAGCTATGATCTCGTCGTCGTCGGAGGAGGCATCAGCGGATTGGCCGCAGCGTACTTTTATCGGCAGAAGGCGGGCAGCAAGGCACGCATCCTTATCCTCGACAACCACGACGACTTTGGGGGACATGCCAAGCGCAACGAGTTCACGGCAGGAAACCGCATGGTGCTCAGCTATGGCGGCACGCAGTCCATCGAAAGTCCCGACGAGTACAGTGCGGTCGCCAAGAGCGTGCTCACCGACCTGGGCATCGACACTTCCGTCTTCTATAAGGCATACGACGAGAAGCTCTATTCCAAGCTGGGCACGGCGATGTTCTTCGATCGCGAAACCTTTGGCAGCGACAGACTGGTGGCGGGAATGAATACAACGCCGTGGCCCGAGTTTCTGGCGCAAGCTCCGCTGAGCGACGTCTCGCGTCGCGACATTGCGCGCGTTTACGCTGAAAAAGTGGACTACCTTCCTAAGCTGACGCGCGAACAGAAACGCGCCATGTTGGCCAAGATCAGCTATGCCGACTTCCTGACCAAGACCTGCAACGTCACGCCCGAAGCGCTGCCGTTTTTTCAGTCCTGGTCGCACGACTTGTTCGGCGTGGGCATCGACGCGGTTGCAGCGCTCTCCTGTTACGAAGGAGGCGACGACTATGGAGATGTCTTCTATCCCGGCTTGGAAGGCCTCGATCTCGGAGAGCGCGAGAAAGAGGAACCTTACATCTTTCACTTCCCTGACGGCAACGCGTCGATCGCCCGTCTGCTGGTGCGCTCGTTCATCCCCGCTGCCATCCCCGGCCACGACATGTACGACGTGGTCACCGCGCGCGCCGACTACAGCCAGCTCGACCGCGCGGCTTCTCCGGTGCGCATCCGTCTCAACAGTACGGTAGTCAAGGTAAAGCACGACGGCCCGCCCGCGAGCGCGAAACAAGTGCGCGTGCTCTATATGCGCGAGGGCAAATTGCAGTCCGTGAGCGCCAGCCACGTCGTCATGGCCTGCTACAACATGATGGTTCCCTACCTCTGCCCGGAGTTGCCGCAGAAGCAGAAAGACGCGCTGCAATACGGCGTCAAAGTTCCGCTGCTTTACACTCACGTCGCATTACGCAACTGGCAGCCGTTCGACAAGTTGGGAGTGCAGCACATCGTTTCGCCGGGAAGCTACCACTGTTACACCTCGCTCGACTTCCCGGTGAGCCTGGGCGCGTACAAGTTTCCCAGCCAGGCCGATGAGCCTGCGGTCTTATTCATGCTGCGCACGCCCTGCAAGCCCGGACTCTCCTCGCGAGACCAGTATCGTTACGGCCACGGTGAACTCTACCAGACGCCTTACTCGACCATCGAGCGCAACGTTCGCGATCAGATGGGGAGGATGTTGGCCTCGCAAGGATTCGATCCCACGCGCGACATCTTCGCCATCACCGTGAACCGCTGGACGCACGGCTATGCCTACGAGTACAGCACGCTATGGGACCCGGATTTCGCGCCGGACGACCGCCCCTGCGTGATAGGGCGCCAGCCCTTCGGCCGCATTACCATCGCCAACTCCGACGCCGGAGCCCGCGCCTACACGGACGCCGCCATCGACCAAGCCTGGCGCGCCGTAGGAGAAATCCATGCGGGCTGACTAACCGACAGTTCGCCAGTTCGCCCGCGCCGTGGCCTCCGCGCGACGGCGCACCAAAAAACAAAATTCACGACTATTTAGAATCAATGGCTTGGGAGGAAATTGTTCTCATGTCATTGATAAATATATAAGTTATACGTATCCAATTCTGCCCATTGGAGTTAGGTGGCGTTGTTTTCGCTGGATGTTCGCTCTTCATAGCGGAGATGCCGGACGCGGGCTGCCTCCAGGTTCTTCTGGAGCGCGGGTTTTCAAAGACCGATTTCAGGCCGCACGCTGGGTGCGGAGTGGCTAGGGACACAAATCCCGTCCCCCGGCTCAGGTGTATCGCGGGCGGGGACGGAGGGCACGGAAATCGACAGGGTGGGGAAACGAAAGTAACCGGAGCGTTCCAGATTGGGAATGGGCTGGGTTGAGTTGCCAGGACGAGATCCTCGCAACCCAGGTTAGCCCAAAAGAACGGCGATACCTGGGTCACCTGGCAATGATCTCTTGCTTGAGAACGCGGCTGCCGCCTCCATACGGGGTGCCAACCCAGAATGAGGGGCTAAGTCTGGGAACCTTTCCGGCGTGTGATCCGTAGAAGACTGTGGTTCCAACGCAGTCTTGCATGGCGGCACCTCACTCTCGAAAGGCACATCCCTGACCATGCAGGACATCTTGCGCATGCGCGCAGCCACTAGTTTGTTCATCTTTGTTCTGACCTATGTTCTGCTCTTTGCCTTGGTCGCGGCGGCGCAGACCGCGCCTGAGGCCCAGCCCGACCTCACCAAGGTTCCGGTAGCCGCACAACCGTCAGACCACTTCGACGTGGACGCCGCGACGGACGCTTACCTCGCGCTCATGCCGGCCAGCGCGCAGGCGCGCTCCGACGCGTACTTCGAAGGCGGATACTGGCTGATCCTGTGGGACTTCCTGATTGGCGCGGTGATCGCGCTGCTGCTGCTGAATCTGGGCTGGTCGGCGTGGATGCGCAACTTGGCTGAACGCATCACGCGCTGGAAGTGGCTGCAGACGTTTATCTATTGGGTCGAATACCTGCTGCTGACGTCGCTACTGGGGTTTCCCATGGCCGTGTACGAAGGCTACTTCCGCGAGTGGAAGTATGGCCTCGCCACGCAGACGTTTGGCCCGTGGATGTGGGACCAGACAAAGGCGCTGGGGCTTAACGTGCTGCTGGGTGGGGTATTCGTGGTAGTGCTTTTCTGGGTGGTCCGGAAGCTGCCGCGCACCTGGTGGCTGTGGGGTGCGGTCGTGACGATTGTGCTGATGGTGTTCGTCATCATGATCGTGCCGGTGTTCATAGTGCCAACCTTTAACAAGGTAACGCGGCTGGACGATCCCAAGGTGACGACGCCGATATTGGCGATGGCGCGGGCCAATGGGATTCCGGCGCACGATGTGTGGACGATGGACGCGTCGAAGCAGACTACGCGCATGAGTGCCAACGTCAGCGGGTACGGTAAGACCATGCGCATCACGCTGAATGACAATCTGCTGCGGCGCGGCTCGCTGGAGGAAATCGAAGCGGTAATGGGACATGAGATGGGGCACTACGTGCTCAACCACATTCCCAAGGACGTGACGTTCTTCACGCTGGTGTCGCTGGCTGCGTTCAGCTTCCTGAAGTGGTCGCTGGACTGGTGCCTGATCCACTGGGGCGCGAAGTGGGGAATTCGCGGGGTGAGCGATCCGGCGGTGCTGCCGCTGGTAGTGCTGCTGGGATCGATCTTTTTCTTCGTTCTGACGCCGATCATGAACACTCATATTCGCACTTCGGAAGCCGAGGCGGACATATTCGGGCTCAACGCCAGCCGCCAGCCGGATGGGTTCGCGCAGGCGGCGATCCATCTGGGTGAATATCGCAAGATGAAGCCTGGACCGATCGAGGAGTGGGTGTTCTTCGACCATCCCAGCGGATACAACCGGATTCATCGCGCGATGCAGTGGAAATCTCAGAATCTGCTGTTGTTCAAGGGGAGTGACGCGGTTCGTGGCGAAGCGCAAGAGCGACCCCGGATTTACACCGATCTCCACGGATAAGAACTGGGGCATGAGGACAAAGGCGACCGCGGACGGCGCGGATAGGAGGGGCCGGCGCGTTTCCCAGGTCAGCACCGAAAAGCGCGCCGCGGACTGGAGCACCCGCGCTTTTCCGGCACCATCAGTAAAGTGCGCGATCAGACTTCGGTCGTCTTCAGCTTCAGGCTGGACTTGTTCTCTTCGAGAAAGGCGCGAAGCTGGTCAACCTGTTCGAGCAGACGGACCCACTGTTCGTAATAGAGCGTGACGGGAAAGCGTCCGAGGCCATAAACGCTGACGGCGCCCTTCTCGCTGACTTTGAAATCGATGGCGCGTGGGCCGCGCGCCTTGTTTTTTTCCTGCAACGCGGCAAGTTGGGCTTTTAGTTCTTCATACGTTGGTTCGGTCATAGAGTACCTCGTTATCTTCGAAATGCAAATCAAACCAAGATAGTTTCGATGCCGGCTTTCTTCAAGGCACGAAGATGCTGACGGGGGATTTGTTTGTCGGTGATGACGCCGTGAATATTGGAAAGCGGCACGATCGACGACAGGCTGGTACGTCCGAACTTGCTGGAATCGCAGACGGCGATCACGCGCGCCGCGCTTTGCACCATAAGACGATTCAATTGCGCTTCAAGCAAATTGGGGGTTGAGACGCCGGACTGAGTGTCGAATCCGTCGACGCCTAAAAACAAGATATCGGCTTTGAGGCGGCGCAAGCTCTCCTCGGCGATGGGGCCGACGAGCGAGTACGAGTTGCTGCGCAACATTCCGCCCGTGAGGATGACGTCGAGGGTGCTCCCCGATAGCTCGCTGGCAATGTTGATGGCGTTGGTGATGATGGTGAGGTGCTGAAATTCACGCAGGGCGCGGGCCACGGCGGTGGTTGTGCTGCCGGAGTCGAGGACGACGGACTGGCCTTCCTTGACCATTTTGGCAGCAGCAGCCGCAATGCGCTGCTTTTCTCTCGGGTGTTGCATCTCACGCTCGGTGAGATTGCGGTCGGAGTCGGAGCCGGCGCGTATGGGCAACGCGCCTCCGTGGGTGCGGTAGATGAGGCCGCGACTGTGCAGCAGCTCGAGGTCGCGACGGATAGTGATTTCCGAACTCAAATATTTCCGGGCCAGTTCGCGAACCAGGGCACGGCCGTTCTGGTTCACGAAGTCCACAATGGCCCGGCGACGTTCCTCATTCATCACGGAATTGCGTTTGACGGGCATGGTCGTAACCTGCGTTCGCATACGATCTTATTCGATCAATAGCGAAGTAGGGAACAAGAAACGGCTTCGAGTTTCGAGATACAAAAAGCAAAGACAACCATCGATTTCACGGATCGGGAAGCTAGTCGACCATCACCGATTTCACCAGATTGCGGGGACGGTCGACGTCGAGGCCGTTCAAAAGCGCAATGTGGTAGGCAAGAAACTGCAACGGCACGATTTCCATGATGGGCAGCAGCAACTCTTCGAGGCGCGGGAGGTAAAACGACGCGACGCCCATGCCACGCACGATCTCGTCGCCCTCGGAGGCGAGCAGAATCTGGCGCTTGGAAATCTGGCGAATGTCTTCGATCAGGGAAATTGATTTCTCGTAACGCACGATCGATTCGGGATCGCGGCGGTCGCTGGTTACGATCGCCACCACAGGGAGGCTTTCGGTGATCAGCGCGGTTGGGCCATGGCGGAACTCTCCGGTGGGGTAGCCTTCGGCGTGAACGTAGGAAATCTCCTTCAGCTTCAGGGCGCCTTCGAGAGCAATCGGATAGTGCACGCCGCGTCCCAGAAAGACGAACATCTTGTCGTGAAAGAAATCGCGGGCGATGATTTCGGCCTCGGCATTGAAGCGGTCGAGCGACTGCTCGATCAGGTCAGGGAGCGTTGACAGAGCCTCAACCCGGGCGGTTACCTCGGTGGCGGTGAGGGTTTCCTTCTGCGCGGCGAGGAAGAGCGCCAGCATGTACAGCGCGGTGAGTTGCGTCGTGAAGCTCTTGGTGGCGGGAATGGCGACTTCCCTTCCTGCACGGGTAAAGAAGTTGGCGTCGGCCTCGCGAGCGATGGTGGAGTCGATCACGTTGGAGATGGAGAGGGTCTTCATTCCATTGTCGCGGGCGATACGCTGCGCGGCGGTGGTGTCGGCGGTTTCGCCGGACTGGGTGATGGCGACGACGAGCGATCCCTTGCCGTTCGTGGGCTTGCGGTAGCCGTATTCGCTGGCGTGCTCGACATCGACGGGAATTCCGGCGAGGTCTTCGATCATCAGCTTGCCGCAAAGGCCGGCATGGCGACTGGCTCCGCTGGCGACGATCGTGATGCGGCGCAGAGCCGCAACTTCCGCCGGCGTCCAGGGAAAGCGGTCGGGTTGGACGCTGCGGGTGGCCGGGTCGATGTGCTGAAGGATGGTTTGCCGAACGGCCTCGGGCTGCTCGTAGACTTCCTTCAGCATTTGGTTGGGGAAGACGCGTGACTGATCGGATGACGACACAGCGAGAGCTCCTTTAGGAAAACGGGGCACGGCGCCACCCACCACGGCGCGGTATCATCCTAGTAATTTACCATAAAAGAACATAAACGATCATATTATCGATCATAAATGATCGGTTTGTTACACTCGAATTTGTTGTTCTTAGGGGGCGAGCGTTGGGGACGCCACAAACCGGTGGTTGCTGGGCGCGGTGAAAAGCAGGTCCTTCGCTCGCTGCGGCAAACTCGTGATGACAAATCCGAGGGATTGTGACTTCACAGGACGATTCTCGACGGAGTTCCGAATTCATTTGACGATCATGCGATTCCTTGTCCCCATGTTATTGCTACCTATTTTCGCGTTTGCGGCCGGCCAATCCGGCACGGGTGGAGCGTCCAAAATCGACGTGATGCCGTGGCCTGCCTCAGTGCAAATGGGTCCGGGAAAGCTGCATCTGGACAGCTCGTTTACCGTTGCGACCGACGGCTACAGCGACGCCCGACTGGAGCGGGCGATCGCGCGACTGCAGCAGCGTCTCCGGGGACGCACAGGAATCACGCTGCCAGTGGGAGTTGCGCCCAAGGGCACTCACGCGGTGCTGACGATCGCGGTGAAAGAGAGCGGCGCGGACTATCCCAGGCTTGGCGATGACGAGTCTTATGCGCTGGCGATTGGAGGCAATGGAGCAACGCTAAGCGCCCATACGGTGTGGGGCGCGTTGCACGGCATGGAAACTCTCTCGCAGCTCGTCGCCGGCGACGCGGATGGTTACTACTTCCCTTTCGTGGACATCCAGGACAAGCCGCGATTTCCGTGGCGCGGGCTGATGATCGATGTGGGACGCCACTTCGAGCCAGTCGACGTCATCAAGCGCAACATTGATGGCCTGGCTGCGGTGAAGATGAACGTGTTCCATTGGCACCTGAGCGATGACCAGGGATTTCGGATTGAGAGCAAGCGCTATCCTAAGCTGCAGGAGAAGGGCTCCGGCGGCTCGTATTACACGCAGGAGCAAGTGCGCGAGGTGATTGCGTATGCCGCCGACCGCGGTGTGCGGGTGATTCCGGAGTTTGACATGCCGGGGCACGCTGGAGCGTGGATGGTGGGCTATCCGGAGCTGGCGAGCGCGCCAGGGCCGTATGAGATGCAGATGCAGTGGGGGGTCTTCGACCCAGTGATGGACCCGACGCGTGAAGAAACGTACCAGTTTCTCGACGGAGTCATCGGGGAGATGGCGGGGCTGTTTCCGGACGAGTATTTTCACATCGGCGGCGACGAGAACAACGGCAAGCAGTGGCAGGCCAATCCGCAGATCCAGGAATTCATGCGGGCGCACGGCTACGACACGACGGCGCAGCTACAAACGTACTTCAACCAGCGAGTGCTGGCCATTGTGCGGAAGCACGGCAAGAAGATGGTGGGCTGGGACGAGATCCTGACGCCCGACCTACCCAAGGAGACGGTGGTCCAGTCGTGGCGCGGCTACCAGTCGCTCGACCAGGCGGCGACGGAGGGGTACAACGCGATCTGGTCCACTACCTATTATCTGGACCATATGGGGCCGGCGGAATATCACTATCTTTCCGACCCGCTGCCAGCGGATGCGAAACTAACGCCGGAACAGGCGTCCCATGTTGTGGGAGGAGAGGTCTGTGCGTGGGGAGAGTTCTTGTCACCAGAAAATATCGACAGCCGAATATGGCCGCGGACTGCGGCGATTGCCGAGCGATTCTGGTCGCCGCGGGAGGTGACCGACATTACGGACATGTACCGGCGGCTGGATGCGGTCAGCGTTTGGCTGTCACAGGACGGAACGCTGCAATTGTCGAGCACGGACAAGATGCTGCGCCAGGTGTCGGGCAGGGCTGAGTTAGGCCCGCTGGGGGTGCTGGGCAAGATCACGTCGCCGGAGGGGGTCGGGGTGCGGGAGGAGATCACGCGCAAGGGTGCGCCCAATACTCAGTCCACTCCGCTGGTGCAGCTGACAGATGCGGTGGCGCCGGATCCTCCGTACCGGAGGCAGTTCGCGACGCTGGTGGATCAGTTGCTGAGCGACGCTCCAAAGTTCAAGGTTTCGTCGGAAGAGTTAGCGCGGACGTTTGAGCAGTGGCGAGACATGGGGCCTGGCTATGCCGCCATGGTGGTGGCTGCACCTGTTCTACAGGATGGCAACGGCCGCGTGATGCAGTTGGAAAAACTGGGAACTGCCGGACTGGAAGCGCTGAGGTATTTGCAATCGGGGATGATACCCTCGGCAGAGTGGAAGGCAGCGCAACTGGCTTTGGTGCAACAGGCGGAGACTCCGGATGCGTCGTTTTTGAAGCTACCGTGGATGAAATCGTACCGTGCGTTGGTTCTGGCAGCTGCGGGAGTCGGAGAACTGAAGAGCAGTAGCCCGGCTGAATGGAAAAAGAAAGTATTGAACGACGCGGCGGCCCAAGAGCCAGCACAGAAGTTCACGTGGTAACCGTCCCACGCCCGCGCGCCTGAATCCTGCTACTGCTCGAGTGAGTTCACCTTCGGGTTGGAGTCGGTGGAGAGCACCAGCACCTTCGACGGATTCACAACATAGGCAATTCCAGCGGTAGCGCCGTTCACAGTTAAGGGTGAACGTCCGGTGGCGTCGATGCTGTAGGTCGCGGTCAGGGTCAGTCCCTGCTGGGGACCGCCGGGCCCGCTGATGTCATAAAAGAGCGGGTAGTTGCCGTTTCCGTCGGGAGTGGCGGAGTCTGCTTCAACCGTGACGCCAGGAGTAACCGCGACGATGGAAGCGCCCTGGTAGGAGCCGCTGAGCGAGGCGTTGCTGTAGGGCGTCCCCCGCTGCGGGACGAGAGTTCCGGCGGTGACGGCCGTGTCGCCTCCCACAACGAACGCTATCGATGACGATAAGTAAAAGACGATGGGATTGGTGCCTAAGCCGGTCAATGCGGTACGCCCGTTGGACCCGATGGTGTAGGTGCCGGTGTACTTGTTGGAACTGAGGACACCCCCGAGGTTCTCATCGGTAGAAGCGGTAATCCCGCCGTTGCCGTCGAAGGTCAAGAAAGTGAGAAGAGCATCGGGGACAGGATTGCCGTTGGAAAGCGCCACGCTCTGGAGTTCACCGACGGTTGTGGTGTTGAGCGACGCGTTGGTGTAGCCACCGGGGGGTGGGGCAGCGGTGTCAAGCGTCAACAAGGCTAGCGGGGCCGTGCTGGACACGGGATCGATCGCCAGCATAATCAGCTCGCTTGTGGAAACGGGATAGAAGCTGTAGTTGGTGGTGGCCCCGTTGGTGACGGAAAGAGTCGCAGTGCCGCGTCCGGTGATCGGGTCGATGGCCACGAAAGACCCGGTGAAGGCGACGCTGGCGGCGACGGTTCCGTTATCGTTGGTGTCTTCGACGCCGCTGGTCCAAGCTCCAGTACTGCCGGCGGCGAACGTCCCGGCAGCAGCGAAGCGATTAGCGGCGATATCGCCTCCGAAGGAACCAAACGCCCAAGTTGCAGCGAGAGAGGCGATGGTGACCTTGATTCCACCCGTAACCTTGCGAATAACGCCCGTTCCCTGACCTCCCGCGCTGCCGTTCTGAATGAATCGAATGGTCCCAGAGGCCGGAACCGCCAATTGATAAGTGAAAGTCCCGAGGGCGGGAATGACAAGCGTCATGGGGCCAGTGTTGGTGGTGTCAAGGGAATAGGTGCCGGTGAAAGGTAGCTTGGTGTGCACGCCCGACGGACTGTTGGAGTCCATAAGGCCGTTGGTGATATTGCCCTGCCCGTCGGCGGTGAAGCTGCCGGCCTGCAGCTCTAGGGCTCCTCGCTGGTATCCAGAGAAAGAAAAGACGTAATTGCCATTGAGGCGCGCAGTGGGCCCGGCGATGGTCAGACTTAAAGGCGCAGTGGCGGTAGCGGGCGTGGTCTGCGAATCGGTCACCTGCACGGTAAAGTTCGCGATCCCGGTGGCGGTTGGAGTGCCGGAGATAAATCCTGACGTCGAGAGAGTGAGTCCTGCGGGCAGGCTGCCGGAGACCACAGACCAGGTGTACGGAGGCACGCCCCCCGAGGCGGCCAGCGAAGCGCTGTACGGAACGTTGACGGAGCCGGAGGTCAACGAAGACGTGGTGATCGACAGAGCATTATTGACGACGATGGACTTGCTCGCGATGTCAACGGCGGCGGTGGGAGTCTGCGAATCGGTGACCTGGACCTTGAAACTCGAGGTGCCCAACGCAGTGGGCGTTCCGCTGATCACGCCGGCGGCGCTGATGCTTAGCCCCGGCGGCAGCGTGCCGGATGCGAGCGACCAAGTGAAGGGCTGCAGGCCTCCGGTGGCAGTCAAAGTTGCGGAATAAGAGACGTTGATGACCGCGGCCGGGGGCGCGGCGGTGCTGATGACTAGCGGACCAACGGGAACGGGAGGCCGCCCCGTGCCGCACGAAAGAGCGAATCCGCCCAAGAAAACGCAGATGATAAGAGAAAGAGAGCGCTTCAACGCTGACATGAATGTCCTCATGGCCCTAAAAATGTGCTGCGCGGAGCACGACTGCTCACCCCGCAGCTTGCCGATACGACAAAGAACGGTACTCCGGCGCACGCAGGAGGAGCAAGTCGATTCCTGGCGTCGCAGCACCATGGTAAACATTCGCAACCCGTAACGCATACCGGTGTGCAAGGCAGAATGACCGGCCCGGTAGGCTGTCCTCCCTGCGCAGGAGGCGATTTTGTGTATAAACGCTCCATGAGTTCTCGTGCGAAGGCGATATGCCGGTTTGCCGCAATTGTGATTTGCGTTTCTGTGACGTTCGGCTCTCGTACTGCTTACGTCCGAGGACAGGACATCACTGCCGCGCCAGACGCGCAGCGAAAGACAAGCACGCCCTACAGCGGCGACCTATCGATCTTCGAGTATCCGGATCGGGAGCAGAAGCTGCACATCAACCGGGTTATGGACGCGCTGGGCATCAACCCGGGAAAGAGCGTGGCAGACATCGGAGCGGGATCGGGTTGGTTTACGGTCCGCGCCGCCCGCCGCGTGACGGCAACGGGCACGGTCTATGCGGTCGAGATCAACCCAGAGGCGATCCGGTACATCAAGGAACGGGCGGAGAAAGAGAAGCTGACAAACGTGCAGACGGTCATGGGGAAAGGCGATTCGCCAGAGCTGCCGCCGAACAGTGTTGATGCTGTCTTGATGCTGAAGACGTATCACGAGATCGCCAAGCCGGTTGAGCTGCTGCGGAACTTGCGGCCGGCGCTAAGGGGGAGGGCCAAAGTGGGCATCATCGATCGGGAAGGCAACGGCGAGAACCACGGAGTGCAGAAGCAGGTCGTGCTTCGCGAAGCTGAGCAAGCCGGGTATCGAATGGTGGAGGAGCATGATGATTGGGTGAAGGACGACCGGATGCATTATTTTCTGATTTTTGTGGTGAAGTAAATTTGAGTGCTGGTCCGGGTCCTAACAAAAGCAGAGGGGGCCATGGATTAGACGGACCGCCGCCTGATAACACCCGGGGCCAGAAAACGGAGAGGAATCGGCGATGAACGTTGCTAACGACCATGGTCGCCCGATTAATCGGCAAACGGCGGAGCACTACGTTTGGGGACCGAACTGCGACGGCTGGCACCTGGTGAAACAGCCCGAGCTCAGCGTGATTGAAGAACGAATGCTGCCCGATACAAGTGAAGTCAGGCACCATCACATTCAGGCACGACAGTTTTTCTACGCTCTATCTGGAGAACTCACACTCGAAGTGGAAGGCCGGGAATACGTGCTCGGGCCTGGCGATGGATTGGAAATCCATCCCGGGCAAAAGCACCACGCATTCAACCGGAGCGGGTCGGATGTGCGAATGCTGGTGATCAGTCAGCCTCCCAGTCATGGAGATCGAGTGGTGAGCGGGCAGGACCGCGGAAGGGTCCCGGCCCTTTAGCGCCGCGCGGACTAAAATCCGCCCCCAAATATCAAAAAATGCCGGCTTGGCGGCCCAACCGGCATCGTGCCGTGACCCGAGCAACTCAGAAACGACTTTTCCCGCGGGCCGCTATGGCGGGGATGGCGTGGCTGTAGTTGGGGGGGTGAATCCGACGCGTCCAACGCGGATGAGTTGCGACCATTGTGGGCTATCGTCGGCGGCAATCCCCGCAGCGTTGATGTGGGCCTGCGCCTTCAGCGCCGGAAGCGACAGCCCGCCAGTCACGAGGCGGTCGTGCTCATACAACATTTCGTCCATCCTGCCGTTCAGGAGGACGCGCCAGTCCCATACCGTACTTCTATCCTGGGCCTGCGATGCCGACACATCGATGTTAGTGGTGCAATTGTTGGTCGCGGCGTTGTACCACTCGGGCTTGTTATGCAACTCATTCACGCGTTCGAGATAGTCTAGAAAAATCTTTCGCGCGAATTCAGGCTTTACCGTCGTGCGGAAGAGATAGACCTCTTCGTCCTTGCGGAAATTGGTTCGAAGGCGGACGACGTCGCGCTCGTCGCTGACGATATAAGCCAGTTCATACTGGCGGAAGAACCCGCGGATCGCCGAGTAGCTTTGACCGATCACGTCACGGGTCTCGATGGATATGGGCACATGGCCCTGGGCACCGAAATCGAAGCTGACGATGGGATGGGCGATCAGGGTCGGTCCCCACCAGGTGATGAAGAGGTCAGCGCCGGTGAGATTGGCCAGGTCGAAGGAGCGGGTCTCCCACTGACAGCTGTAGTCCTTCTCGGTAACGTAGCTACAGTTGCGAATGTTATGAATCGTGATGTGGTCGCCGGAGATGTCGGCCCAGGCAGTCTGGGCGTTGTCGGGTTGCCAGTTACGGTCGCCGGACGGCTTGAGCGAGAACCACCATAGCCCAACGACAACAAAACCGGCGAAGAGAATGATTATGCGGCCAGGATGGTGCCGAAGTAAGAAGAAGACCCCGAGCATTACGACGAGGTAAAGGAGCGCGAGTGGAACCCGCAGGCTGGCGACCTGAAAATCGAAATAAAGGGCGGCGGTCGCCCACAACGTCAGAAAAAAAACAACGACAACCAGAAGAGCGAATAAAACATTGCGCAGGAGATGCAAGTCGGAAGATCCTTCCTCGTGGACGGTATTGGAACTCGGGGGTGCCCTCTATTAGACCAGAGGTTGCGGCTGAAACGAAATGGAGGGGCTGAGAAAAGAACAGGAGACGTCGCGGGCCAGGATTTCTGGCGCGCCCGGAGAGATTCGAACTCCCGGCCTATTGCTCCGGAGGCAATCGCTCTATCCAGCTGAGCTACGGGCGCGCTAGGCAAAATTATACACGCGGATACCGGGGCGCCCGGCCTTCCGCTACAATGTAATGCGTTTTGCGGGACGCGGTTTCGGATGGCCCGAGGTGAAGCATGCAGAACTGGAAGAAAGCGGTTGTGTTCGGCTCGATCGGGGCGGGGGCCCTGCTGGTCCTCAGCGGGCGGCGAACGGTGGGCATGGCTGTCGCTGCAGGAGGTCTTGCCTTGCTAGCGAGCGAGTATCCGGAAAAGTTTGAAGGTATCTGGGAGAACGCTCCTGATTATCTGCACAAGGGCATGGAGATTTTTGCGACGCTGCAGAAAGTGGGCGCGGACTTTGCCGAAGATGCCGAACGACGTAGCGTGAACGCATGGCGCGATATGCAAGCGCAGATGGGCGATTGAGAGACTTACGCGTTCGAGGATGGGGGCCGGAACGCGGCCCATTTTTTTGCGGATTCCGTGGGCTTGGGGAGCAACAACACGACCACTCAATTCCGCGAACGACACGGCTGGAACTCAGGTTGAAAGGCCGTTGGCCGCGTCACGCGATTGCGCGGAAGTTGCGGTCAGAGCTTTTTACTCGATTCCCAATTGTTTGCGGGCGTCAGCGCTGAGGCGCTCCGGGGTCCACTGGGGATACCAAACGATTTCGACATTGGCGTCGGTGACTCCCGGAACGCGGAGCAGGCGCCGTTTGACGTCTTCCGTGATCTGGCCCGACGACGGACAACCTTGGGCAGTCAGCGTCATTTCAACTTCTACATCTTCGCCATTCGTATTGGCGACTGCGGTGGGCTTCACACGGACTTCGTACACGAGTCCAAGATCAACAATGTTGACTGGAATCTCCGGGTCATAACATTCCTTGAGCGCTGCGTAAACCTCTTCCTGGGTTACTGGCATTCCATCCTCTGGGTAAGATTGTAGCGGTTTGATGGCAGGCACGTCTTGTTCAGGTCATGCAAGCTGGGAGAACACAAAAGCATCCGCGGATTACAGGGATAAAATCTGCGTCCTAAGAACGACCGCTGATTTCGCGGAGCGCCCGAATTAGAATCGCTCAAAAGAACAGACGCAATGTGCTCGAGGGACGGAGCCACCGGCAGCGATTTTATCCACCCAGGATGGGGAGTTGGCGGATGCGTTTCCTGGTGGCGGCATAAATGGCGTTGCACAACGCCGGAGCGAACGGAGGAACGGGTGGCTCGCCGATGCCGGTGGGCGTTTCGTGGTTGCCGACGAAGTGGGTTTCGATGACCGGCACTTCGTTCATGCGAAGGATGGTGTAGCTGTCGAAATTGGCCTGCTGGATCTGGCCATTCTCGACTGTGATCTGGCCGCGCAAGGCGGCCGAGAGCGCGAAGATCACGGCACTATGGAGTTGCTGCTCGAGGATGTTGGGGTTGATGACCTGTCCGCAATCGACAGCGACAACGACGCGCTCGACGTGGGGATCGCCATCGCGCATAGTGATTTCGACAACTTCGGCCGCATAGGTTCCGAAACAGCCGAAGGCAGCGATGCCTCGATGACGGCCCGCAGGCAGTGGCTGAGTCCATCCAGACTTTTCGCCCACTAATTGCAGCACGCCACGCAAGCGCGCCGTGTTCCACTTGGTGTCGAAGTAATTGATTTCCTTGTCGTCGGCGAGAAGGTGCAGGCGATATTCCAGCGGGTCTTTGCCCGCGACGAGGGCCAGCTCGTCGAGGAAGCTCTCGCTGGCGAAAGCCATCTGCGCTGCATACACCGAGCGCAACCATCCCAGCGGGACGGCACAGGCGGGCGCTACATAATCAATGGCGAGGTTGGGGATGGGGTAGAGGAAGGATGCTTCGTCTTTCAAGTCGGGGTCGATGCCGCCCTCGCCGGGCTGGCCTTTCTGGCCGGAGATGGTGGGCGAGATAAGCCGATGGGTGAAGGCCTGCGGCCAGCCCT
>Ga0074045_10002003_pt1 | contig 19227 bp, 12 predicted proteins | sample BogForMeECP23OM2_FD_94442 | JGI IMG/M metagenome (GOLD analysis project Ga0074045, IMG submission 94442) | Bog forest soil microbial communities from Calvert Island, British Columbia, Canada - Bog Forest MetaG ECP23OM2 | ecosystem: Environmental > Terrestrial > Soil > Wetlands ...
AAGGACCACAGGACCCGGTTCGAGCAACTGGTACACTTTCGACAAAGACAGATCTTTCATCATGGCAGCCAGTTCCTCGACGCGGCCTGAGCTGATGCTCAGGCGTAATCATTGTAAGCGCACCTGTTGCCCGCCGGTCGAGGCGGATGCTCGGCTCACAATCCAGTTGCCCGAGGCGATGAGGTCCTGGTAACCTCGGATACGGTGAGGCGACTGTTTCGGGAAACCATTGCGTCAGGTTACTCACCAACATCCAACCCACCGGTCTGAAACTGATGCGGGATGGTTGGCAGAACGGTTTTCAAAACATGCGGCCACTTCTCCTACTCACTTACTCAATTCTGATTTCCGGCCTTGCCGTCCAGGGCGCTTCTTACTACGTCTCGCCTTCCGGGAGCGATTCTTCCGCTGGCACCCAAGCCCAGCCCTTCGCCACGATTCAATTCGCCGCGAGCCGGCTGGTGGCTGGGGATACCCTGTTCCTCCACACCGGCGACTACCACGAGACTGTTACGTTGGGCAGTTCGGGATCTGCCACCGCGGCCATCACGATCCAGGCCCTCCCCGGCGCGCAACCGACGCTAGTTGGGGCCACTCCCGTGGCCGGGCCCTGGACCGTCTATTCCGGCGCGATTTACATGGCTCCCTGGCCGAACCAGCCGACGCAGGTCTTTGGCGCCACGCAATTACTCAACGAGGCCCGTTGGCCCAACACGCCGATCGAGGACTTCGCGGGCATGACTTACGCGTTGGCCGACTCGGGCACCCAGGACTACATCACCTCTTCCGTTCTTCCCGATGTCGACCTGACCGGCGGCTGGGTGCGCGTGATGGCTGGGGAGGCCTGGGTTGCTTACGACCGCCAGATAGTCTCCCACGACAGGGCATCCGGCACGCTGACGTTTTCCTCGCCCATCAACGCCATGACCGAACTGATACCCTGCCGCGGGAATCACTTCTTCGTGTTCGGAAAGCTGGAACTGCTGGATTCGCCCGGCGAGTGGTGGTGGGACCCCAATCAGCGGCAGCTCTATGTTTGGATGCCCGATGGCGCGTCGCCCGGGGGGCGCACGGAGGCTGGGGTCGCTCCTGCGGTGCTGGATCTCAGCGGGCGGTCCTATGTAACCGTTAAGGGACTGTCCGCGCGCGGCGGCTGGTTCAACCTCCAGAACAGCACCAATTGCACGTTGCAGGACTTCCACCTGATGGCGCCGAACTGGATCCGCACCTTTGACGGTTACTCGGTCTGGCCACAGTACCTGGGCGGCGTGGACGTGTCCGGGAGTGGAAACGTCCTCGATGGCGGAACGGTGAAGAATGCCGGCCGCAGCGGAATTCACATCGCAGGGAGCGGCAACACCGTCCAACAGGTGACAGTGCAGGACCAGGGATGGAACTGGGCCGCCGAGTTTGGCATCAATCTGTACGGCGGGGACCAAACGATCGTACAGAACAACACGGTCACGCGATCGGCCATGGCTGGCATCTACCTCGCGCCCAATTCGCGCGTCCTGGCCAATCTGGTGGAAGACGTGTGCCTGTTTGTCGAGGACTGTGGGAACGTGGACACCTGGAACATGGACGGCCAGGGAACCGAGATAGCGTACAACATTTTCATCGGCAACCATGCACGGTGGGGCGGCGCCATCTATCTCGATGCCGGGAGTTTGAACTTTCGGATGCATGACAACCTGGCGAAAGCGATCGCCTGGAACGGCGTCAACATAACGGGTGTCAACGACATCGAGAACAACACCTTTGTCGACATCGGGCACCAGGGCATCAACTTCGCGCCTGGCGCGACCGCCATGGGCGCGAATTGGTCGGCGGGCAAGGCCCTTCACAACCAGTTGGGAGAGCCCTTCCCGCTCTTCGTCCAACTGGCCCAGCCGGTTTCGCTGATTCCGGACTACGGCTTCTACGAGGCGTACACGCCGCTGGCTCCGCAACCGGGGCCACGGCGCGTCGAGATCGATTGGTCCCAAATGGGTCAGCCGGGATGGAGCCAGCAGCAGGTTCCGCTGGACCTATCCGAGGTGGATGGGATTCTCTTTGGGTTCGATCCAATCGTCGGGAGCTTCAGTTACACGATCGGCAATTTGCGGCTTCTTCCCGCTGGAGAGACCGGCGATACGGGTGCAGTGCCTGTCACTGGCACAACGTGGACGGCGATTTCGTCAGGCGGGTCCGTGTGCACACTTACCGCTTCCGGTCCGCTCACCTGGGGAGCATCCGGGTCGAGCGTCCTGAACGGGCAGAACTTGCTGAACGCGCCGCTGCCGGCGGGCTTGACGAACCTCACCGCTTACCGCGGGCTGGCCTTCGAGTTGGCCGGCACGGCCGCGCGCGCGTACAACTTCCAGGGATATCAGGATGTGGACAACGGCCCCGCCCTGGAACCCGGCCGCGGCGCGACGTTGCCAGCGAACGTGGGAGCCGCGCCGCCCGGTCTCCCAACGCGATGCCCAATGTGGATGCCGTCCGAGAGCGTCGGATCGCCGGGTTGTGCGTGCGACCGCGATGCAGGCGGTTGCGACGTTGGGATACTGGATAGCGCCTGGTAGCGACGGTTGGCATCGCCCGCGCAGGTTAGGGGAGCGATCCATGTTGCAGAAGGTTTTTTGTCCACGGCTACTTCTGTACAGCCTGAGGTGCGCGCCCGCCCGCGGCCGGCTGGCCTGTTACTTCGAACTTCATCGGCACCGAAATCTCCCAACCAGCCCGCGTCAACTGGTCGACACTCCTGACCAGCGTCGCGTTCAGCTTGACGTTTTTGAACAGGATCGGCGCGATGTTCGTCCCTGTAATCTTAGCGGGCCGGCTCGGCGTATGGAACGTGCAATTTTCAAACACGAAGTTCGTCAAGGGTGAATCCCCGCCATCGATATAGATCTGCCCGCCGTCATGCTCCCAGGTGCAGTCGATAAAGTGGAAATCGTCCAGAGCTTGCCTGCTGCTGGCTCTGGTGGGATAGCCGCGTCCCGTAAAGTACGCCGGAGTGAATTGAATCCACACGGCGAACTTATTCTGGGTCGCAATGAAATTCACGTCCTCAAAACGCACGTGCCGGACCGCTGGGATAGAACCATACCCGAGTACCAAAGTCGAATTGAAGCCGTAGTTCACAAATCTCTTCACTACGACGTCCTCCAGGCTGGCGCCTGCGCCGCCATAGAGGGCAAAAGTGTCATCCATGGTCATGGCGAATCCATTCTCAATCAAGATATGCTTGCTGCCGCCGGTGAGATCGTACGCGTCATCGTGGTACTGCTGCTTGCGGTTGATGAGCTTGATGTTTCTGGAGGTGAAACCGTCTGTGTTACTGACGGTCACGGTCCAATAGGCGGACCGAAGGAGGAACAGATCCTGGAAGATGATGTTCTTGCAATTGTTGACCACATAGCCCTTGATACCGTTACCATGTGGATCGATCACCAATCCTTCCGCCGTTCTTGCTCGCCCGTCTCCGGTGTCGGGTTGCATATCGTGCCACAACCACGGATAGCCTTGCATGTCGACGGTTCCGCGGCCCATCAGGCTCGAGTTTTCGACGTTGTTGAAGACGAACAGCGCCCGCTGCACTCTTCCCGCGCCCCCCGTGGTCCCGGGCGGTAGAACGTAATCCGCACTCTTGGTGGAACCCTTAATGACGGCACCAGTCTGGACGTAAAACTCGACATTACTCTTCATCATCACCAGGCCGGTCAGGTAAATTCCGCCCGCCGGAAAGAAGAGCACGCCGCCGCCGGGCTTGGCGGACACGTCGCTGATGGCTTGGTTGATCTTGGCGGTCTCGACAGTCTTGCCCGTATTGTCGACTTTGTAGTCCATGATGTTGACCACGTTCGGATCGCCGGGTTTCGGAGCATTCGCCTCGGGCGTGTCGGCAAACAGCAGCAATCCGGTGCCTGAGAAGAGTGGTTCTTCGTTGAAGAAAATCACCAGATAACGTGGCCGATCGAGATCGAAGCTGACCGTATTGCCCTTGATCTGCGGCTGGATGTTGTAAGCGATCGGCCGGATGTAGCAGGTGCGCACGTCCCTCTCGCTGACGAGCGACGTGATGGTCACATGGACCTTGCCGGTCATGCTGAAGCTGGCGTAGTCCATCCAATTGAACTGGTTGTACGTCGGATAGCGATAGGTGAACACGGGCTGGCCGTCCACTGTCACCTTGTAGGCCAAGCTCGGCGATGCGCCCGGATACGGCGGCGTCGGGATGGCCGTGGCGAAACTCGCCGCCGGCCAAACAAGCGAAAGCATCACGATCGGGAGTGCGAATAGTCTATGTGCCACGGTGTTCCTTTCCTGTATTGTCGCAAGCAGTCCAGCGCGCTCGCATGCGGAAACCGGCTCACCAGTGATCCGTGCGGAAGGGAGCGGCGGGCAGGCCGGCTGCGTTGTATAGGTTGGCGCCTTCGGGATAGTTATCCCAGGCGTAGCGGACAGCTTGCGGAACGGTCACATCGCCGCGGCTGACCACGATGGTCTCGCCATCGATCCTGGCCTCGGCATCGACGAATTTGCGGTCCGCGCCGGCCACCTGAAACCACTTCAGCGGGCCGTCCTTGGCAATCAGTCCGCCGCCGAGGTTCGAGAACTTGAGGCGGATGGTGGAGCCCTCGATTGTCATCGATTCGTAAGTTGGGCCGGAGTACTCGATCTTCCTGTGATAGACGTTGGCGAGAGCGATGCGCACGAGGCGGTCGGCCAGCGGTTCCTTGTTGTGCGGGTGAACGTCGTTGGGATCGCCGATGTCGAGCGTGACCGCCACGCCGGTGTTGGGTAGCGAGAGCACGGCGGCCTGGCCTTCCCGCACGCGGGGGTTGTTGCTGATGTTCTTGAGGGCGGGGAGTTGCACCACGTAGAAGGGGAAATCGCCTTCGCCCCACAGCTTGCGCCATTCCGTTACCAGTGTGTTCTGCACATGGGGGTAGAGCGTGACGCCGGCGTCGCCACCGACAATCGATTCGCCCTGGTACCAGATCACGCCGCGAATGGCGAAGGGGATCGCGCCGCGGATCATGCCGTTGAACAGGACGGTGGGCTGGTGCTGATCCTGGACCGGGTCGTGCTGCTGGCGGGGCGGCGGGCCGGGGCGGGCATTGATGGTCTGCGGCGGTTGGGGCGCCTGGTCGGCTGGCGCTTGGGGATTCGAGCGGTAAAAGTTCACGGAAGCGTCGAAACGGTCGAGCATGGGTTTCAGCAGCGGGTCGGCGGCCAGCGCTTCGCGCGGAATCCAGGCTTCGGCGGTGCTGGCGCCGTACGCCAGAACAATCATGCCGACCGGAACGTTGAGTTCCGTGTGCAGGTTCCGCCCGAAGAGATACGCGACGGCGGAGAACCCGGGCACGGTTTCCGGGCTGCACACCTCCCAACGGCCTTCGACGACAGGCTGCGGGTCGTAGGCCTTCACTTCCTTGCCGGTGAAGACGCGGAGCTTCGGGAAGTTGGCGGCGGCAATTATTTCCTCCTCATTGACGAGGCCGGCGTAGCGCGCCTTCGCCTTGGAAACCGTGAAGGCCATGTTGGACTGGCCGGAGCCGAGCCAGACCTCACCGACCAGCACGTCCTTGACGGTGACGGTGTTGGTGCCGGCGATGGTCATCTCGAAGGGACCACCGGGCTGAAGGCCGGTCAGACGAACCATCCACTTGGCATCGGCGCCTGTCGTGGTGCGCTGTTGCTGGCCGTTGAAAGTGACGGCAACCTGTTCGCCGGGGCTAGCGGTTCCCCAAACCGGCACGGACATGCCGGCTTCGAGGACCAAGTGATCGCTGAACAGCGGAGCGGGCTTGACATCCGCGAGCGTGGCGGCTGGGATGGTCAGCAGAGCGAGAATGGGGAACGCGAGCCTCATTTAAGAATTCTTGCCTCTGAACAGTCTCGCATGATGGCGGCCGTCCCGTTCCGGCAGCGCAGCGGCCGGGAGGGGTGGTGCCATGCAGGCACAGGGCGCAGTGGTGCACGCGGAGGTGGAGGAGTTCGCCGACTTCCTGGCCTGGGCACGGCAATCGACCGAGCCGGCACTAAGTTTGGCGACATGGCTGAGGTGCACCCCAGGCGGTGGTTTTCAGCCAGTGGTTGCAAGCCAGCCGCAACATAAGTTGCCTGTTATCTTCGGCTTGGGATTGGCACGTGGTTTGCACATTACCGAGCCGGAAGTATTGGAGGCTGTTATGAATCGGACAGTGCAGACAGTGTCGTTCAAATCCGCGATGCCAGCGCTTGCTCTTGGCGCGGTGCTGATGTTGTTTGGCCCGACGGCCGCACTGGCCCAGCGCGGCGGCGGCGGACGCGGCGGGCACTCCGGCGGCAGTGTTTCCGGCCGCTCGTTCTCGGGCGGCGGTGGACGCAGCTATTCCGCCCCGGCGCCATCGGGCCGTACCTATTCCGGCGGCGCGCGCAGCTATGCCGCCCCGTACGCGGGCCGCGGCTATTCCGGCGGGCGCGGCTATTCCGGCGGGGGATACTCCGGCGGCGGCGCCTACTACCCTGGCCGGTTCTACGCGGGCCGAGGCTACTACTGGGGTGGAAGCTTCTGGGCTCGTCCGTATTTCGGCATCGGGATCGGCATTCCATTCGGTTGGGGCTACTACTCGGGTGCCAGTTGCGGCTACTATGGCGGATACGGCTACTGGCAGCCGGCTCCATGCTATCCGAGCTATCCGAACCCGTATTTGGGTTACTGAGCGAGTTGCGGTCGGAGGATTTCACGGGGAGCGCGGGCGGCATCGGCGAGAGATGCCGCCTGCGCGAGTAGGTTTCCTTCCGACTCTCGCAATGCATCGCGAGAGTCACTCACTCCCGAATCATCATTCCAACGCTTTGGCGCGGCGGCCCTGATTCTTCGAGTGCGAACGGTTATACTGATCCCTCGGAGATCGTCATGAAGAACACCTGCCGGATGCTCTTGCTCGCTGTGTGCGCGGCCGGGCTGCTGGCGCAACGTCCGTGGCAACAGATCACCGTCCCCTCCCTCAACGAAGCGGCGGCCGCTTTCCGCACACCTCCGCGCGAATACGGTGCCATCCACTGGGCCATCTGGGGCGGCGAGTTGACCCAGGCGCGCATCGTGCAGGAGTTCGACCAATTGGTTGCCAACGGCGTGTACGTGGTCAACTTCGGCCCCGCTCGCGGCATGTCGCCCAAGTACCTCTCGCCCGAACATCTCGCTCTCATCAAGTTCGCCGTGGAAGAGGCGCGCAAGCGCGGCATGAAAGTCTGGCTGGCCGACGAGGGCAGTTACCCCAGCGGCTTCGCGGGCGGCAAGATCAGCGAAGAATATCCGCAATTGGCCATGCAGGGAATCGTCGCCGATACCCGCATCAGTGTGGCACCCGGACAGACCATTTCGTTCTCCGCGCTACCAGACACGCTCGGCGCACTCACGCACACGCTGATTCCAACGCCCAGGGGCGCTGCGAACCAGCAGCCTGCAACCGATAAGACCGGCGTGCTGCCAATCGCCGGCGGACAGGTCAAATGGACGGCTCCGCCGGAGGGCCGGTCCGAAGTGATCTTAGTCCGCCACGTGTTTCGCAGTTCGCCCACGCGTTACATCAACCGCGCCGACGGCACTTATTCCAAGGACAGTCTGTACTCGCTGATCGACTATCTCAACTCGGACGCGACACGCGCGTTTCTGAAGACCACGCACGAGGTCTACAAACAGCTCTTCGGCCAGAAATTCGGCAAAACCGTGCTTGGCTTTTTCGGCGACGAACCGGACTACACCGGATTCATGCCCTGGACGCCGAAGTTGCTCGACGCCTTCTGGAAAGAAAAGGGCTACGACCTACAGCCCTACCTGCCGCTGTTCTTCGCGCCTCAGTTGACCGAAGAAGCCAAGCGCGTGAAGGCGGACTATTGGGACGTCTGGAGCGGCATTTTCCGTGAGAGCTTCTTCGGCGTCCAGGCCGATTGGTGCGCCGCGAACAACCTGGAATACCTGGTCCACCTGAACCACGAAGAGTTGATGCTGAACCTGTCGCATGGTGAGGATCTCATCCGCAACGAGGGTGACTTCTTCCGCGACATGCGCCACGTGCAGATTCCCGGTATCGATAATCTCAACCAGCTCGTTCCCAGCGCGGCAATTCGCGAAGACACTATCTACGACGTCAACGACAACTTTCCCAAGTTGGCATCGTCCGCGGCGCACCTGTTCGGGCGGCCGCGCGTCTGGGCGGAAGAGGGCGGCGGCACCGGCGTGGATGGCAAGTTCCAGTTGGACTACCAGTTCGTGCGCGGCGTCAACGCGCCGCAGATTCGCATCCCAGTTATCCGGCCTGCTGGAGCTTCCGGCGACACGCCGCCGCAAGCCGCCATGCTGGCCTGGTACACGAATCGCGCATCGTATTTACTGGCGATTGGCCGGCCCGCCGCGCAGGTTGCCCTGTACCACCCAGCCAACAGCATGTGGCTGGGCGACGAAGCGGCTGACCGCAGCACGACCAAGCTGGGCAAACAACTCCTGGAGCGCCAGATCGATTTCGATTACTTCGACGAGCAGTCGCTCAGCTCGGTTGCGGCGCTGGAGAACGGCGCGTTCCGCAACCTTAGCGGGCAACTGTACCGCGCGGTGATCGTTCCGTCGTCCACCGTGATCTCTCGCGCCGCGCTTAACCGCCTGCGCGCCATGGCCGCGGCCGGAGGCAAGGTAATCTTCGACGGTATCGCGCCCAGCCTCGTGGTTGACCGGGCTTTCCGCGATGCGAATGAGAAGCCAGACCTCGGCTTCGCCACGCTGCTAGAGCCCGCGGGCGACATTACCGCGCGCGTAATCGCGGCGCTGCCGAAGCCCGATGTCGTGTTGGATAAACCGTGCCCGGCGCTCAAATACACACACCGTACCTGGCGCGACGCCGACCTGTACTTCTTCTTCAACGAAAGCGATCGGCCGCAATCGCGCACGGCGGAAGTCTCCGGCCACGGACCAGCGCAAGCGTGGGACGCAGGAACCGGTGAGATACATCTTATGACGGGCGCAACTGCCGGTCGGGATTCGGTGCGCTTGCCGCTGGTGTTGGAGCCCTACGAGGCGAAGATCGTTGTGGTCGGCGCGGTCCCGCCAACCGTTGCCGAGCCCGAGCCTTCATTCGCCGGTGGAGACACCATCGCGGAGTTTCCGCTCGATACGCCAGTTGGTCAGTTTCAGAGAGAGGTTACTCTGGCCACCAAGCCCGCTGGCAAACGATTCTATGTGGAATGCAGCGACGTTGATGACTATGCGAGACTGCGCGTGAACGGGAAGGATCTCGCCCCGCGCGCCTGGCAGCCGTACCGCTGGGATGTTACCGATGCCCTGATCGCCGGCGCCAACCAGATCGAGATCGAAACCCAAACGCTGCCACCCGGCCGCAGCTTTCCCTCCGGCGGAGCGGTGTCCGCAGGCGCCCGCAGCGCCGCGCCACCACCAGCCCCAGCGCCTGGAGTGACCGGCGCGGTTCGCCTGGTGGCTCGCGGTGAATGAGGTAATACGCCATGTCGAAACGATGTCTGTTTTGCGTGTTTCCGGCTTTGCCGTTTCTGGCGCCGCAATTCGCTCTGGAACGGCCCGACGTCACTTTCAAGATCTTATAGTTCCCGCCCGATAAGATCCCGCGGATCGAAGGTAACACGCAGCCTCCGGCCAATCTCGAGACACTGGGGACCCGGCAGCGGCGCGTGCCTTTCGTCACCCGACCGCGGCATCCAGCGCGTGAAGCCCCACCCGGTATCGTTGGCACGGTGTTGCATGCGGAGTGGCCAGCAGCGCAGACGCTGGCAGCTTCCGTGGCCGCCCGCTCACTCCGTTCCGGCGCGCCCACTCCTCAGCGTCCCTACGCGGCGTGCCCAGCAAATCGGAATTGCTCAGGCGCGTCCCGTGACCACCGTGTGTGGGCTCATCGGAATGGGATGTGCGGTGACGTCTCCGAAGCCTGCCGCGTGGTACATGGCCGTGAGCTCGCTCAAAGTATAGGCGTCGCCCGCCACCGTGGAGGTCAACATGGTCATGCTGAACGCCGCGGGCATGGGCGGCGAGACCCGGTCTTCATTGGGCACGAACTCGAGCGTGGCGGCGCGCCCGCCGGGCCGCAGCGCGGCGTGGACCTTCTTCAGCAGTCCCGCACAGGTCGGCTGATCGAAGTGGTGGAGGAAGTTGGTGAGCAGCACGGCATCATACGGCCCGCCGAAGTCAACCTCGAAGGCGCTGCCCGGCAGCATGTTGTAGCGGTCCTGGACCCCGGCCTTGCGGGCATTGTCCAGCGCCACGCGCAACACCGGAGCCCAATCGAGACCAGTGACATGGGCCTGCGGGTTCTGCTTAGCGACTTCAATGCCGAACAGGCCGTGACCGGCGGCGATATCGAGCACGCGCATTGGTCCAGCGTATCCCTTCAGTACAACGGCGCCCAGCGGACCAACCATGGGGGCCATCATCGGCGCCATGGTTTCCGCGAATTGGACCCAGATTGGATTCTCCGGTTCCACGCTGCCGTCCCCCGGCAGGACGGTGCGGCCGGTGCGCACGATTTCCGCCAGACGATCATAAGGCTCTCGCATGGCTGGGTTGCCGAGGAATTGTGCGATGGAGGCCAGAGACGAGGGCGAGCGGGGGTCGAGGAACGCGGCGCTCGTCGGTGTGTGCCGGTAGCGCCCATCGTCTTTAGCCAGGACACCGTAGATCGTCAGGAAATCGCACAGGATGCGAATGCCGCGTTCGGATGCCGAACAGTGGCGGGCGATGGAAGCCACATCTCCCGGTCCTTCGCCCACGGCCCGGAAGACATCGAGATCGATCGCCGCCTTCAAAGCCGCCGTGCGCTGATGCGCGTTCAGCATTTCGAAAACCAGACCGGGAGTCAACGGACCTTCGGTAATATTCCCAGGGTGCATCGACAGCCTCCTCTTCAATTTCAATCAGGGTGGGGATCCCACTTTGCTATGGCACGGAGCCGTCCGTTCGCAGGGCCTGGGTCCCCTCGACCCGGCCCTGCAAACAGGCACAGCCCGCTACTTCAAGAAAACCTCCTGCAATAATTCGGAACTGATGATTTCCCGAATCTCGGCTCGCTTCTCGGCAATCTGGTGGGCGGCGCCCTTTCCGCCCATGATCTTGTCTCGCACCGCCTCGGCCTTTGCGTCCAGACCGTCCAGCGCCGCATGGTTCTTGAACTCGACAGCCACGCAGATGTCCCAGTCCTCGGGACTGTTCTTGGTCTCCTTTAAGAAGATCTTGTAGTCCACGATCATTCCCTCACGCTTCTCTTCTTCAATCATTGGTTTGGTGGTCTCGCGCAGACTCGTGAGGTACGCATCCATATGGGTGGGCTTTACCCGGATCAGTTGAATGCGCCAGACTGGGCCTTCGGTGTAGTGTTCCTGCGCCAGGACGGCGGGCGCAAGCAGCAGCAGGAAACCAACGAGACGGTAGCAGGTTTTCATTTGGAATCTCCTTTGTCCCCTCACAGGGGTTCTGGTAGTATATACCAACTTCCGCTCGTTGCAACATGCGCTCGCGCAGGTGTCAAGCCAGTAGGCAGTGTCGGGGCGGCGTGTTCGCGTATCTCGCGTTTTGAAGGAAAACAAACGCTGTTAAAATGGCGAGCAAGACGCACCGGACGCGCGCCGGGCGCTCAGGCTGAATTCCCGGTCGTGGCGACGCGAACGCGCGTGCAGGCCGCGCGTCGACGCCAAAGTCGCGGGCCGGTGGAAGGATGGCGGCACAAGACTCGTGGGGAAACGATCCAGACGTGTAAACATGGCCCGCTCCGCGGCGGTGGAACCGGACGCGGCCGCCCCGGCTCGCGAGCGAAATCGAACACGCGACTGGCGCGTCTATCTGCTGTTGATCCTCGCTACCTTTGCGGTCTATAGCCAGGTTTGGCATTTCGAGTTTGTCAACTTCGACGACCCGGAGTATGTGACCCAAAACAACCACGTGCGCGCCGGACTGACGTGGGACGGATTGGCCTGGGCATTCACTTCCAACGATGCTGAGAACTGGTTCCCGCTGACGCGGATTTCTCACATGGCGGATTATCAGTTGTTCGGGCTGCGCAGCGGGTGGCATCACCTGACCAATGTGTTGCTGCACGCGCTAGCCACTTTGCTGTTGTTCGCCGCGCTGAAGCGGATGACGGGGGCCCTGTGGCGCAGTGCGTTTGTGGCTTTCCTGTTTGCTCTGCATCCCTTGCATGTCGAATCCGTGGCGTGGATCGCGGAAAGGAAGGACGTGCTCTGCACGTTCTTCTGGTGCCTGACGCTGTGGTGTTACGCGCGGTACGCGAATCGGCCGGCCGCGGGCCGCTATTTGCTTGTCCTGTTAGCGTTCACCTGCGCACTGATGGCCAAACCGATGGCAGTCACGCTGCCATTTGTGCTGCTGTTGTTGGACGTCTGGCCTCTGCGCCGCACCAATCGCCTCGCGGTTCTTTGGGAAAAGCTACCGCTGTTCGCGCTTGCAGCCACGGTGTCGGCGGTTACTTACATTGCGCAACAGAAGGGGCACGCAATCCAGTCGTTCACTTCATTGCACGCCAGTCTGCGGATTGGGAATGCACTGGTGACTTATTTTGCGTACATTGCCAGGATGTTCTGGCCCGCAAATCTGGCGGTGTTCTACCCATACTCGCATAAGTTGCCGGCGTGGCAAGTGGTGGCCGCAGGCGCGATCCTGGCGAGCGTTACGGCACTGGTGCTGCGCCGGTTTCGTTCTCACCCCTATCTTGTGGCCGGGTGGTTCTGGTATCTAGGGACTCTTGTGCCAGTGATCGGACTGGTTCAGGTGGGAGGGCAGGCCTCGGCGGATCGCTACACTTACCTGCCGACGGTGGGGCTTGCCATCATGCTGAGTTGGGGGGCGGTGGACATTCTCGAGCGGTGGCCACGCCCCGGGCCCGTGGCCGCCGCTATGGCGGTTTCAGCCTGTTCTGCCTGTGTGGTTCTCACCTGGATCCAACTCGGATACTGGGCCAACACCGAGTTGCTGTTTCAGCATGCAGTGGATGTCACGAAGGATAATTACGTCGCGCATAATAATCTGGCGGATTACTATCTGAGCAAACTGCGGATCGACGAAGCTCGCAGGGAGGTAATCGAGACAATCCGCATTCAACCCGGTTACGCGGAGGCGCACGTCAATATGGCGACGATTCTCAGGCGGGCAGGGAAGATGGATGAAGCCGAAACCGAGTACCGGGTGGCGCTGAGTCTTCAACCGCGCAACGTGGAGGGCCATTCCGGATATGGGGCGCTGTTGTTCAGCCAGGGACGCATCAACGAAGCGTTGCGCGAGTTCTGGGAGGCGGTCCAACTGAGGCCGGAGGATGCCGACGGGCACGTTGTTTTGGGGAGGATGTTTGGCTCCATGGGGCGCACGGACCAGGCGATACAGGAATTTCGTGAGGCGGTCAGGCTGCGGCCCGATCACGCCGAGGCACACCATAGCTTGGGAGTCGCCCTGTTGAGCCGGGGGCGATTGAATGAAGCGGTCGTCGAATTCGGTGCTGAGGCGCGGCTCAAGCCCGACGATGCGAGTGTCCACAACAATCTGGGCCGGCTGTTGGCCAGCCTGGGGCGGCTCGACGAAGCTGTTGCGCAGTTTTCGGAAGCGTTGCGCATCAAGCCGGACTTCGAGGCGGCTCGACAGAGCCTGGCCGCCGCGATAGCTCGGCGAAACGCAGCGGGCCGGCCTTGAGACGCCGCTCCTTGAGGCGAGCGCGTTGTGCGTGGCTTGCGGCCTAGCTTGTTTGCCGGCGCCGTCCATATTTCACGGCGCTATTGCACGGCTATGGTGACCGTGTTGGACGTCGTGCCTGACATCGGTACCAACTTCAATCCCGCGGGCACCGTTTCCGCCGCCATCACTGTGCCGCTAGCGGGTGCCGCGTTCGCCGCGTCGCTCACCGTCGCCGTGTAGGTGGCTCCCACCGCCCCTGCGTGGAGTTTTCGGAATGGGTCATCGTGACGCTCAGTTCCGGCGGCTCAGCGCCCGGCCTGGCTGGCCGGCAGTAGCGCATTTCGCGTCAATTGCTCAAATGAATCACCAAACGCGAGAATCGTTCCTCCGCGCCGGTTTCTCCCGTTACAGCCGAAACCGTGGCTCAAGGACGCCCAGCGAACCCAAATAGCTCAACCGGCTGCCGCTGCGTAGACGGCTGCGCGTATTTTGTAGCCAGCCTGTCACATTCCGCCCGGAGATGCTACATCCCTTCGGTACCACCGTCATTCGGAGATCCAGTGAAAAAGGTTCGAGCATTGAACGTGATGAATAACGATCCTCTGTCCCTAACGATTACGAACGCGTGCAGCTTCGTTTCCGGCCTCGCCCGGAAGCGGTTCGGTTCGTCCGGACGTATCCGGCGGATGGCCTCGTTCCCGGTTGCCGCGCTGCTCGCGGTGTGTTTGCTTGCGCTCCCGGCCACGGGCTATGCGCAGAAAACCTGGATCGTCACGTCGCTCACCGACAACGTTTATTACAACCCCGACTGCACCAGCGGCAAGGGCAACGACTGCACGCTGCGCACCGCAATCGACATGGCCTTCGCCGACACCAATGACACGATCGAGTTCGCTCCGGGCCTGATGGGGACCATCGTTCTCAACTCATCCTACGGCACATTGAACGTCCAGAAGAGCATGTCGATACTAGGCCCCGGCGCAAACCTGCTGGCCGTCAGCGGCATGGGTCGGGTGACCGTGTTCGCCGTTGAAAGCGGGGTAACGGCACAAATCTCGGGGCTGACCATCGCCAACGGCAATGCTGGCGGTGTCGGCAACCCCAGGTGGGGCCAGCCCAGCTACTTCGGTGCAGGCGGCGGCATTTATGTATACGCCGGCGCCACGGTGACGGTGAACAACTGCGCCCTAACCGGGAATATCGCCGCCGGCACCGACTCCCCGGATTTCGGCGGCGGCGCCATTTACAACGGCGGCACGCTGACGATGAACAGCAGTACGCTCTCCAGAAACTCCGCCACCGGCGCCGGCGGCGCCATTCTCAACTATCTGGGATCGATGACGATAATCAACAGCACGTTTTATGGGAATTCCGCCGGGGTCGGCGGCGCTTTATACGACACGTACGGAGGAACCCAGAGCGTGATCGTCTTGAACTGCACGATCACGGGAAACACCACCAACGGAGACGGCGGCGGCATACTCGAGGCAGCCGCCGGGAATCGTTTGTTTCTGGCCAACAGCCTTGTCGCCGGCAACCAGGCTGCCGGGCCTGACGCCGACTGCGGTGGCAATTGCCAAGCACAAGTGGCCGCCCTGGTCGGCGGCAATCCCCAACTTGGTCCGTTGGCCTGGAATGGCGGTACCACGCAGACGATGATGCCCCTGCCAGGCAGCCCGGCCATCGGCTTCAGCGATGGTACTGAAACTTGCTCCTGGGGCATCACCTCGGATCAGCGCGGTTTTTTCCGGGCGAGCTGCGGAGCACCGGAAGCCGTGGATGCCGGCGCGGTGCAGACCCACTATCTGACGGTAACCAACACCGCCGACAGCGGAACGGGAAGCTTGCGCGAAGCACTCAACTCGGCCAACAGCGGCAAATACGGGGTCCCTGGATCGGCGCCGATCTACTCATACAAGCCCGGCGCCGATATCCAAATTGCCACGGGCGGGACGATCATCCTGAATAGTCCGCTGCCGGAAATCACGGGAATCGTGAACATTGTGGGGCCAGGGGCCAACCAACTGACCATCATCGGAAACGGGTCGGATTGCGGGCTTTCCGTCGGCCCACACGACTTGTTGGCGGTCTCCGGGATCAACATCACCGGCGTAGGGGGAGCCAGCAGCGACCCCAACTCAACCAATGGAGGCGGCATCTGCACCCAGGGCGCCCTGACGGTAAGCGCCAGCTCGATTGCGGGAAACGGCGGCACCGGCATATACACGGAACAGGGTGGGCGGACGGCACTATACGCCAGCACGATCTCTTCTAATGGCGCTATCTATGGCACCAACGGCGGCGGCATCCGCAATCTGGGCACGATGGCGGTGGTGAACAGCACCGTCACCGGAAACTCCGTCTACCCCTACGGCGGCGGAGGCGGCGGCATCGACAATGAAGGCGTGATGTTGGTCAGCGGCAGCACCATCTCCGGGAACTTCGCCACCACCAATGGCGGCGGCATTTCCAATGCCGGCGAAGCGCTTACGATCGTCAACAGCATCGTGGCCGGGAACAGCACGGGGGGCACGCCCAACTCCGGCGACTGCTACGAATGCGGCTCGCAAAGCACCTACAACCTGATTGGCGGCAATCCACAACTGAGCCCGCTCCAACCGAATGGCGAAGGCGCCGTGCTTTGGACCATGATTCCGCTGCCCGGCAGTCCGGCCATCAGCCTCATGGGCGACGGCAACACCATCATAATGGACCCCAGCCTGACCACGGACGAACGCGGCTTTCCCCGATCGCTAGGAACAATCATGGACTATGGCGCGGTGCAGACCGACTACACGTCGGTCCAGTTCGTGCAGCAGCCGACGAACTCGCGGCTCGGCCAGACGATTTTGCCCGCACCTACCGTCGAGGTGATGGAGACCAACAACAGCACCGGTCAGCAAGACGCAGTGAATGGTATTCCCGTCACGCTGAGCTTCAGCGGCGGACCGGGTGAGATCGCCGGAGCGCTGACGGATACGACCGCCAATGGCGTGGCCACGTTCAGCGGATTGGCTGTGAATACCGCCGGAAGCAACGATTCTTTCACCGTCTCATCGCCGGTTCTCAAATCGGCGCAGGTTGAAAGCAGCACTTTCTCCGTGGGTCTTACTCCGGTGAATATGAGTGTGTCCTGCTGGAACCCGTCTTTCGCGTATGGCGGGTACTATCAATGCCAGATCAACCTAAGTTCCAATGAGGGATCGCCGGTGGGCTCGATCACGTATGCCTTCGATAGTGGAGCTCCGGTCTCGGTACCGGTGGTCAAGGGATTCGGGCAGTTCGTTATCGACTCGCCTGTGGTGGGATCGCATCAGGTCGTCGTGACCTACCCTCAACAGTCCGGCTATGGCGCCGCGACGCAGACCGAGACGTTCACTGTCATTCCAGCTCCCGTGAACGTTGCGCTGACCCCATCGACCTATTACGCCAGTGTGGGAACAGCCGTGACATTCCAGGCAGCGGTCACGTCCTGGAGCGCCGGCACGCCGGACGCGACTGGCACCGTGTCATTCCTTAACGGAAGTACTCTGCTTGCGACGGTGCCCGTGAATTCGAGCGGCCAGGCCAGCTACACGACGAACAGCCTTCCCGCAGGTACGCTAACGATTACAGCTGACTATTCGAACGGAGCCAACTATGCAAACGGATCGGCGACCGCAACTATCACACTGACGCCGTAGAGCCGAATTCAGGCCGACTTCGGGTCACGGACGGGAGTCTTGATGGCGGGGGTTCGTGGCATCGGAACCCTCGCCGAGGATCGTCCAGTGCAGCGCCGTTCTTCCATCGTTGTCCATGTCCGCGATGTTGGCACCCTTTTCCACCAGCGGCTTCATAACCTCCATGCTGCCTTTTTCGGCGGCTTCGATGAGCGGGGATTGGCGGGCCTTATCCGAGCAGTTGTTGTCCCGCAGAAGTCGCCATCGGTGGTCCGACGAGCCCCCCTCTCAAGCAAAAGGATTGAATCCGACAGGCGCAAGTTGATACTGACCCGCGAATGACGCGGATTCCACTATCTCTCGTACCGCGCCTGGGCTGTCCGTGATCATGCCATCGGTGTCGAGCTTGAGAAAGGAATTGATATCGAGCGGTGTGTCCAACGTCCACGCGTAGACCATCCTGAAGCTTCCGCCCGCGTCTCTCATCGCGACGGCGCGCTTAATTCTGTCCCAGAAGAACTCGCTAAGAAGCGGGATGGAAATGCCGTCGGCAAAAGTGTAATTCTTGACGCCTAACGACCGGAAAAATGCATTGGCCATTTCAGGCTCAGTGTTTTCATCCACCCCGACGGCTCCGTTCACGGCCAGATGCCCGGCGGCCGGGGAGAAGAACATGTGTTCGTCGGCGGTGGCCTGAGACCGGGTGATTACGATCACCGTGTTCGGGAACGCTGCCGAAAAATTGGTTTGAATGCACTGCAGCATGGAAAGTATGTTGCCGTCGGAGTTTTTTGTATCGAACATGATGAGGGCGGGCGTGAAGCGTGGGTTCACGGTCAACTGCTGCGAAAGGCCCTGAAGATACGCCGAGAGCAGCAAATCGGTACTTGTCGTCCCTTCCCCCATGTAGAAATCGTTGTTCGTGAAATGAACGTCGGGCTCCAGTGCATTAGCGCCCGTTTGCAAATATCTGACGGCATCCGCCACTGTGTTGGGATTGTGACCAATAACAAAGAAGTTTCTCATTTCCAGATACCTCCGAGGTTTCAAAGTTTACTATACCGGCAGGTTGCCCGCAATTCACCTCGCGACTCCATCGCAGTGGACGCATGAAGGTCGGTTTGCAGGTATTGGGTGGCGTAGAGCCTGAAAACTTGGTAGCGCTAACGGGAATCGAACGCGCTAACCGCCAGTTTAATTCGGTTCAGTTAGGTCTATGTAGTTTTGTTTTCAGTCCAGTTCAGTTCGCCACCTGGGCGCTCAAGGCGCTACGGGTCGCTGGCGTGGTCTGTCGGTGGTCTGTCGCGGTCATGCACCGGCCTAACGGATGGGCCACAGTCTCCTTTGAGGAGCGGTTGGTCTTCCCCGGCGAAGGTCCACTAACGCCGTTTCAGGCCACTGTGCGAATCAGTGAATAGCGGCAGGGCGGCGGCAGACTGCGGCGCCGGCGCTGGAAGGGGCCGTGCGTGCCGTCCCGCAGGAAGGCCGCGCGCGCACGTCCGACCTCAGCGGCTGCTCGACCAAGACGGATTCGACCAATGCCGTCATAGACAAGCTCGTCCGGCCTTACCAGACGCCCGGAACCAGTCGGTAGCGTGTCCGGGTGCAGTACTCCTGGTAGCCCGGCAACCCGCGGCGCAGGGCGCCGTCTTCCAGCACTGTACGGACAATGAAGGTGGCCATCAGCATCGTGATCGGCGCAAAACTCCATGCCGAGCCGAGAACCAGCGCGCACCCCGGCAGCAACAGCATCAGCCCGGAATACATGGGGTGACGCACCATGCGATACGGTCCCGTGGTGATGACGTGATGGCCAAGCTCGGTCTGAACGCGGACCTGCCTTTCGAGGAAGGGATTCTCGGCGATCGCCAGGTAAATGGGTACGAATCCCAGCAACTC